>VTLG01010767.1_pt1 | contig 11943 bp, 14 predicted proteins | sample 4694571 | NCBI WGS metagenome assembly VTLG01 (sample SAMN12604809, study PRJNA352737) | marine metagenome | biome: ENVO:00000447; feature: ENVO:00000209|ENVO:00000569|ENVO:01000036; material: ENVO:00002151; isolation source: viral sequences binned using virsorter ... | reverse complement strand
TTATGAGTGATAATGTATACCTTGGTAATCCCAATCTAAAAAAAGCAAATACTCCTATAGAATTTTCTCAAGATAATATTCTTGAGTTTTTGAAGTGTAAAGATGATCCCATATATTTTACTAGAAAATATATAAAAATAGTCTCTCTTGATGAGGGATTAGTTCCTTTTAACATGTACGATTTCCAAGAGAAATTAATTAGAAGGTTCCACGAAAATAGATTTAATATCTGTAAGATGCCTCGTCAGACAGGTAAATCTACAACTTGTATATCATACTTATTACATTATGCAGTTTTTAATGATAATGTCAACATTGCTGTTTTGGCGAACAAAGCGTCCACGGCTAGAGATCTACTTGGCAGATTGCAACTTGCATATGAAAATTTGCCTAACTGGATGCAACAAGGTATAATATCATGGAATAAAGGTTCTTTAGAGTTAGAGAATGGATCAAAAATTTCGGCAAACTCTACTTCTTCATCTGCTGTCCGAGGTGGATCCTATAATGTCATCTTTCTTGACGAGTTCGCTTTCATCCCGAATCACATTGCTGACGACTTCTTTGCCTCTGTTTATCCTACTATCACGTCTGGACAAAGTACTAAAGTAATTATTGTTTCAACCCCAAGGGGTATGAATCATTTTTATCGCATGTGGCACGATAGTGAAAAGGGTAAGAGTGAGTATGTTCCTACTGATGTTCATTGGTCTGAAGTTCCTGGTAGAGATGCAGTATGGAAAGAGCAAACTATTGCAAATACATCGGAGCAACAATTTAAAATTGAGTTTGAATGTGAGTTCTTAGGATCTGTTAACACTTTAATTGCTGCAACTAAACTTAAAAATCTTGTATATCAAGAACCTCTAACAAGAAATGCAGGACTTGATATTTACAAAAAACCAGAAAAAGATCATAATTATTTAATAACAGTTGATGTTGCAAGAGGATTGGGTAATGATTACTCTGCTTTTCTTGTTTTTGATATAACCGAGTTTCCATATAAGGTAGTTGGAAAGTATAGGAATAATGAAATTAAACCTATGCTATTTCCAAATATTATATTTGATGTTGCAAAAGGATATAATGAAGCATTTTTATTGATAGAAGTAAATGATATAGGAGATCAGGTAGCAAGTATTCTTCAATTTGATTTGGAGTATGAGAATATATTAATGGCTTCTATGCGAGGAAGGAATGGACAGATAGTTGGACAAGGATTTTCTGGTAAGAAATCTCAATTAGGTGTAAGAACAACAGCAGCAGTTAAAAAATTAGGTTGTTCTAATTTGAAGACTATGCTTGAAGATGATAAGATAGTTTTATGGGATTATGATATTATTTCAGAATTAACAACCTTTGCACAAAAACACAATTCATTTGAAGCAGAGGAAGGTTGTAATGATGACTTAGCAATGTGTCTTGTATTATTTGCATGGGTAGTTGCACAAGATTATTTTAAAGAGATGACGGATAATGATATCCGTAAAAGACTTTATGATGAAAGAAAGAATGAGATAGAACAAGATATGGCACCATTTGGATTTATTGCTGATGGATTTGAAGATATAGATAGTTTTGTTGATGTAGATGGTGATAGATGGAGTACTGATGAATATGGTGATCGTTCTTATATGTGGGATTATCGATGATTGTAGTTAACTGGGAAAATCTTAGAATACTTATTATAATGATATTGTTTGCTACATGGATTTATTTACTTATCGATTATTTGGGAAATGGAACTGACTGAAGAAAACGTAATCAAAGTTCTTGAAGAACTTATACCCTATATTGAAGCAGATGGAGGGTGGTTAGAGTTTGTAGAGATAGAAGAAGAAACAAACTTTGTTAAGGTAAGATTAGGTGGTGCATGTTCTACATGTGCTATGAGTGCTATTACATTAAAACAAGGTATAGAAAGTAAGTTAATGCATGAGATACCTGATTGTTATGGGGTAGTGCAAGTATTATAATGGAATTTGACGATCAACTAAAACTTGGGCATTTATTGCTCAATGATAGAAAGTGTCGGGTATGTGGAAAAGAAAAAAATTTAATTGAAGGTTTTTATAGAACACGTAAGAATAGTGCTACAGCATCTTCATATTCATATGAGTGTAAAGTATGTACAATTAAAAGAATAGTGGAGAATAGAAAGAAAAGAGCACCATTTGTAGATTGGCAATATCCTGATTGGTAATGTTCATGCATTGTTTCCCCATTGAAAAAGGACATTTTAATAAATAATTTCAGAAGATTTCGAGATTCGGAGAGTAAAAGATGCCCGTAAATTTAGCATCTCCAGGTATTGTAGTTAGAGAGGTTGATTTAACTATTGGTAGGGTCGATTCTGCCACTGATAAAAATGCTGCTTTAGTAGCACCTTTTGAGAAAGGACCTGTCAACTTACCTATAATAATTGAAAGTGAGCAAGATTTAATAGATAATTTTGGTAAACCGCATAATACGGATGATCAAGTAGAATATTGGATGGTAGCAGCATCATATTTGGCCTATGGTGGTCAGATGAGTGTTGTTAGGGCAGCAGATAATGATATGAAAAATGCTACCGATGATGGTGGTGATGTATCAATTAATAGTGTAGATGATTATATTAATAAAGGATATGATGAAAATATTTTATCAGGAACAGTAGTTGCATCCAGAAATCCTGGAACATGGGCAAATGGGTTGAAAGTTGCAATTATAGATGGATTAGCAGATCAAACATTAGGTATAAACACTTCTGGTGTTTCTGCCTTTACTCCAGTTGTTTCAAATAGGAGTGCAACAATAACAGGTTCTGCTTCTACTATTGGAATCGTCACAACATCAATTGCTGTAGGTCAAGAAGTTGTTTGTGATGTTGCAGGTGTTATTACTCCTGGAACAACAGTTTCTGATATTGGTGCTGGTGTAATTACTATATCGGCTGCATCTTTATCATCTGTAGATGTAACAACAACATTTGATTTTGGAGCAACTACATTCACATCTTCTGCATTAGCAGTTGGAATGGGAATTACTCAAGCAGTTCCAGCAAATACTGGTAAACCTGGTGCTGGATCAACCTCAGTTCTTGATGGTTTTTATAAGGGTATTATTACTGAAATAGGAACAGGAACTATTGGAGTTAAATTTATTTCACATACAGCTAATGGTGGAACAGAATCATTCGTAGATTATGAAGCTTCGGGTGTATATAAATTCAGCACAACTGGAAATGTTGCTATTCATACATCAAGCACTGCAACTTCATTTGGAACAACTGCAATAACATCAACAGCAGATTGGTTTGATTCTCAAACAATCACAACTACAAATGGAGATCCAATTAGTTGGAATCAAATAGCAGAAAGACCAGGAACTTCTGCATATGCAGCAGCAAGAAACTCAAGATTTGATGAGGTTCATGTTGTTGTAATTGATGATGATGGAGACATAACTGGAAATGCAGGAACAATTCTTGAAAAGAATTTAAATCTTTCAAAAGCAAAAGATGCTGAGTTCTCTGCTGGAACATCTTCTTATTGGAGAAAATTCATCCTAAACAATTCAACTAATATTTTTGGATTAAGTGGTCCTAGTGGAGATGTAGTTACATCATTTAAGAGCACTGGAAATGGATTTGTTCCAGAAACCGATAAGGATTGGGATCAAAATGCTCAGGATATTAAATTTGGTGCAAATGGTAATATAGGATATAGCTTATCTGGTGGTAAAAATTATGGTGGAAAAACTGGCATCACTACTGCAGGTGCTTTAACAGCAACATTAGGTAATCTATCTGATGGATATGCTTTATTTGAAAATACTGAAGAGTATGATATTGATTTCTTACTCATGGGTTCTGGATCACATCCAACATTAACGGCACAATCACTCGCAAACAAGTTAATCTCTGTTGCTGAAATTAGAAAAGATGCAGTTGCATTTATTTCACCTAATAAGTCAACATTTATTACTAATGCTGGAACTACAGATGCTACTTTAAATTCTTCTGTATCTACTACAGATTCGGTCATTGAATATTATGCTCCAATTACATCTTCAACATATGCAGTATTCGATAGTGGATACAAGTATATGTTTGATAGATTTGGAAACACATTCAGATATATTCCATTAAATGGTGATATTGCTGGAACATGTGCTAGAAATGATATTAATAATTTCCCTTGGTTCTCACCAGCAGGAACAGCAAGAGGTGCAATACTAAATGCTGTAAAACTTGCATACAATCCATCTCAAGCACAAAGAGACAAACTCTATACAAATAGAATTAATCCAGTAATCTTCTCACCAGGAGCAGGAATTGTTTTATTTGGTGATAAGACTGGATTTGGTAAGGCATCTGCATTTGATCGTATTAATGTTCGTAGATTGTTTATCTATATTGAAAATGCAATCTCAAATGCTGCTAAAGATCAACTCTTTGAATTTAATGATGAAATTACAAGGACTAACTTTGTAAATATTGTTGAACCATTCCTAAGGGATGTTCAAGCAAAGAGAGGTATTCAAGATTTCAGAGTTATTTGTGATGAAACAAATAACACTGCTGCTGTTATAGATAATAACGAATTTATAGCAGACATCTTCGTTAAACCTGCAAGGTCAATTAACTTCATTGGTCTTACATTTGTCGCCACTAGAACTGGCATTTCATTTGAAGAAGTTATAGGTACAGTTTAACTAAAGGTATAAAGAACTATGGCAACCCAATTTAACAAACCACCATTAAGAACAATCACTGGGTTCAAAAGCAAACTTGCTGGCGGTGGAACTAGACCGAATCTATTTGAAGTAGAAATTGCTTTTCCAAATGATACTCAAATAGATAATGATGTAAAAGAAAAAACAAGGTTTTTAATAAAAGCAGCTGCTCTTCCTGCATCAAACATCACACCAATTGATGTTAATTTTAGAGGTAGGATTCTTAAGATTGCAGGTGATAGAACCTTTGATACATGGACAGTTACAGTCCTTAACGATGTAGATTTCTCAATTCGTTCAGCGTTTGAGAAGTGGATGAATCTTATTAACAAAATGTCTGATGCTACTGGAGAGCAAAATCCAGCAGTTTATCAACCAGATGCATATGTTCATCAATTAGATCGTGATGGTTCTACACTTAGAACTTACAAGTTCCACGATGTATTTCCAACCAATATTAGTCAAATAGATCTTTCTTATGAGACTGTTGATGCTATTGAAGAATTCACTGTAGAATTCCAAGTTCAATGGTGGGAAGCACTTAGAGGTGTTGGTGCTAATGCAGGTGGAGAAGACATCAACTAAAATAAGCTAAATAGTGCTATAATAGAAAAGTAGGCAAAATTATACAATGGCAAAACTTTTTGGATTCTCTATTGATGATAGTCAAAGTAAATCTCCTTCTATAGTTTCTCCCGTTCCTCCTTCAAATGAGGACGGGAATGATTATTATATTCAATCTGGTTTCTATGGTCAATATGTAGATATTGAAGGTGTATATAAAACAGAGTATGATTTAATAAAAAGATATCGGGAAATGTCACTTCATCCAGAAGCGGATGGTGCTATTGAAGATGTTGTTAATGAAGCAATTGTAAGTGATTTGTATGATTCACCAGTAGAAATAGAATTATCTAATGTAAATGCTAGTGATAAAGTAAAGCATTCTATCAGAAGAGAATTTAAAGGAATTAAAGAAATGTTGGACTTTGATAAGAAGTCCCATGAGATGTTTAGAAATTGGTATGTAGATGGAAGATTATATTATTTAAAGGTTATTGATACTAAAAAACCACAAGATGGAATTCAAGAGATCAGATATATTGATCCAATGAAGATGAAGTTTGTTCGTCAAGAAAAGAAAGATAAGAACAAACAGTTAGGTGGAGTAGATCTTTCAAATGCTTTTAAAGGAACTGATAAGGGCATTTACCCTGAAATTGAAGAATATTATATCTATACTCCAAAACCAAATTATCCAACAGGAATGTTAGGTGGTGGTTCTAATTCCAAAGGTTCAATCAAAATTGCTAAAGATTCAATTACCTATGTAACTTCTGGTTTATTTGATAGAAATAAGGGAACTTGTTTATCTTATCTCCATAAAGCAATTAAGGCACTTAATCAATTAAGAATGATTGAGGATAGTCTTGTAATTTATAGACTATCAAGAGCACCAGAAAGAAGAATATTCTATATTGATGTTGGTAATCTTCCAAAGGTAAAAGCAGAACAATATCTTCGTGATGTTATGATGCGTTATCGTAACAAGTTAGTATATGATGCTAACACTGGTGAAGTTAGAGATGACAGAAAGTTCATGTCTATGATGGAAGATTTCTGGTTACCACGTAGAGAAGGTGGTAGAGGAACTGAAATCACAACACTTCCAGGTGGACAGAACCTTGGAGAACTTGCTGATATTGAATATTTCCAGAAGAAACTTTATAGAGCACTTAGTGTTCCTGAATCTAGAATTGCTAATGATGGTGGTTTTAATTTAGGACGTTCATCAGAAATTTTAAGAGATGAACTTAAGTTTTCTAAATTTGTAGGACGTTTAAGAAAACGTTTTGCAAATATGTTCAATGATATGCTTAGAACCCAATTAATTCTGAAAAATATTATAGCACCAGAAGATTGGGAGCAACTTAATGATCATATTCAATATGATTTCGTATATGATAATCAATTCTCAGAATTAAAAGAAAGTGAATTGATGAATGAGAGACTAGGAACTCTTGCAACAATTGAACCATACATTGGTAAATATTATTCTAATGAGTGGGTTCGTAAGAAAGTGCTTAGACAATCTGATAGTGAAATTGAAGAATTGGATAAGCAAATTGAGAAGGAAATAAAGGATGGAACCATTCCAGATCCAGATGCTATTGATCCAATTACAGGAGAACCTTTACCACCTGGAACTGAGGAAGATGTAATGGCAATGGGTGGTGGACCTGAAGATGCAGCAGCTGCAGCAATTACTAACGACCAATTGAATAAAGATACTAAATTGGCTGAGATATAAATAAAATTATATTACTATATGAATTTTCATGCCCAATATTATCGATTTGATTGCTCAAGATTCTAAAGCATCTGATATTAGTCAAGAAATAAAAGATACTTTATATACAAAAGCAGCAGAAAAAATAGAGACTCTTCGTAAAGAAGTGTCAGATTCTATGTTTGAAACAGAACCATATAACCCTAAAGGTGGAATGGAAACTGAAACTGAAGTAGAAACAGAACCAACAGAGGAACCAGAAGAAAATGTTAATTAAAGTTTTAGCAGCTGAGGGTAACCTATCAAGTCCTTCTAATGTTAATACAGCAACTGTAGTAAGACTCTACAATAGTCATACAGGAGCAATAGTAATTACTAGAAAAAATGCTGGTGGAGATACTATTGGTAGTTTTAGTGCTGTAAATGGTGAAGTAGTATATGTAGAAAAAGATTCTACTGATACACTCACTGCTGCTTCTCAAGGATCTGCACAATTAGTAACTAAGATTGCATACGCAAATTAATTTTAAAGAAAAATGAAACTCATTACGGAAGAAATATCTAGCGTCAAGTTTATCGTTGAAGGTAAAGGTGCTAAGAAAAAAATGTATATTGAAGGTGTCTTCCTACAAGGCGACATCAAAAATCGTAATGGCAGAATGTATCCATGCGGAACTCTTGCAAAAGAAGTCGGTAGATACAATGAGTCTTTTGTAAAGAAAGGACGTGCACTTGGTGAGTTGGGACATCCAGATGGTCCAACAGTAAACCTTGATAGAGTTTCTCATAAAATTACTTCACTAAGACAAGAAGGTAAAAATTTTATTGGAAAGGCACAACTACTTGAAACACCTATGGGTAAGATTGCAAAATCTCTTATTGCAGAAGGTGTAACTCTTGGCGTTTCTTCTCGTGGAGTTGGTTCTCTTAAAGAAGATCATACTGGTTGTAAAGTTGTAGGTGAAGATTTCATGTTAGCAACTGCTGCTGATATCGTTGCCGATCCTTCTGCTCCTGATGCATTTGTATCTGGAATCATGGAAGGAAAAGAGTGGGTTTGGGACGGAGGAATTCTTCGTGAACAACTCGCAGCAAAAACCGAGAAGCGTATTAATACACTTGTCGATCAAAATAGACTTGAAGAGCATAAGTTGAATCTATTCAACGATTTCTTATCAAATCTATAAGTTCTATAAATAAATACAGATTAAACACATATCTAAATAAATGTCCGTTGGTAGCAAATTAAACGAAATGGAAAACATCGAAGAGAATGTGGTCACCAAAGGTGCTAAACCTGCGGAACCAATGCAAAAGTTAACTACAGGTGGTACTGCACCATCTTACGAAGATCTTGGTGGTCCTACTCCAGAAAACTATAAAGTTGATGACGATTCAGCTAAGTTAAAAGTTCCTGGTGCATCTCTTAAGCAAGTCAAAGACGTTGTTAATAAGGGTGCAAAACCTGCAGAAGGTGCAAAGGGAATGAAGGAAGAAGAGACTGAGGTTGAAGGAGATGTAGTTGCTGAAGAAGAGCAAACTACTGAAGATGTTGTTTCAGAAGAAGAAACTACAACGGATGAAGTGGTAACTGAAGAAGAAACCACAGAAGAGGAAGTTGTTGCTGAAGATAAGATTGACGTTGAGGAAGATATCAACGCACTTATTGCTGGCGAAGAACTTTCAGAAGAATTCCAAGAGAAAGCACGTACAATCTTTGAAGCTGCTATTAAGTCTAAAGTAGCAGAAATCACAGAAGGCATTAAGTCTGAGTACGAAGAAAATCTTGTGGAAGAAGTCAAAGGCATCAAGGCAGAACTCCAAGAAAGATTGGATTCTTACCTTGAGTATGTTGCTGACGAGTGGGTTGGTGAAAATCAACTTGCAGTCGAGCACGGTCTTAAGACTGAGATGACAGAATCATTCCTTGAAGGAATGAAGAAACTTTTTGAAGATCATTATGTAACTATCCCTGAAGAAAGATATGATGTCATCGAGAATATGGTAGATAAACTAGATGATATGGAGTCAAAACTCAACGAGCAAATCGAAAAGAATGTTGCTCTAAACAAGAGATTGGCTGAGTCAACCGCAGATGTAATTTTTGCCGAAGTTACTGAAGGTCTTGCACAGACACAAAAGGATAAACTCGCTACTCTAGTAGAAAATGTTGATTTTGAAAGTGAAAACGGCTATCGTGAGAAAATAGAAACTTTGAAGGAATCTTATTTCCCAACAAAGGGTTCTAGTACTCAAACAAGCAAGTCTGAGAACTTAACTGAAGAAAGTGAGGCAGTGGATTATCAATCCAAGTCCGTTTCAAATACAATGGAAAGATATCTTCAGACAATGACTAGAGTTGCTAAAAAGTGATTATTTAGATCATAGTTCAAAAACAAAAAACTTTTTTTAAAGAGGAAAAATCAAATGCAAATGTTCAATGCTGAACAACTGCAGGAGAAGTGGGCACCTATCCTAGACCACGAAGGTTCGGATAAAATTACTGATTCACATCGTAGAATGGTAACCGCAGTTCTCCTGGAGAACCAAGAAAAGGCACTTACTGAGGAGAGAGAATTCCTTAGCGAGTCACCTACAAATAATACAGGATCTAATGCTGGTACTGCAGGTTTCTCTGCTGGAGCAGCTCAAGAGGGTCCAGTTGCAGGTTTCGACCCTGTTCTTATAAGTCTTATCCGTCGTGCAATGCCTAACTTGGTCGCTTATGACCTAGCAGGTGTTCAGCCAATGAACGGACCTACTGGACTTATCTTTGCAATGCGTTCACGCTACAAGACTCCATCTGGTACAGAGGCATTATTCGACGAAGCAGATACTGCATTCTCGGCTCAAGACTCTAACTTCAACCTTACTTCTGCTGGTTACACCCAGAATGAAGGTGCTGATACTGGAGGAAATGTTGGTTTCGGTACTACTGGTTTCAATCAAGGAAGTGATCCAGGTGCTCTAAACCCAGGTGGTGGAACTGCTGCTGTTCAGAAGGCATATGAAACTGGACGTGGTATGGACACAGAGGATGCTGAATCCTTAGGTGGTACAGGTGGTGCATTCAACCAGATGGCATTCTCAATCGAGAAAGTCACCGTTACTGCGAAGTCACGTGCGTTGAAAGCTGAGTACTCACTAGAGCTTGCTCAAGACCTTAAGGCAATCCACGGATTGAATGCAGAGGCAGAACTTGCCAACATTCTTTCTACTGAGATTCTTGCTGAGATAAACAGAGAAGTTATCCGTTCTATCTACAAGGTTGCTGAGTCAGGTGCACAATCTAACGTTGCTGCTGCTGGTACTTTCGACTTAGACATCGACTCTAATGGACGTTGGAGCGTTGAGAAGTTCAAGGGACTTATTTTCCAAATCGAGCGTGATGCTAACGCAATCGCACAAAGAACTCGTCGTGGAAAGGGCAACATGATTCTCTGCTCTGCAGACGTTGCTTCTGCATTAACAATGGCAGGTGTACTTGATTACACTCCAGCACTTAATGCTAACCTCAACGTTGATGACACAGGCAATACATTTGCTGGTGTACTTCAAGGTAAGTATAGAGTATACATCGACCCTTATTCTGGTAACACAGGTGCTCAACAGTACTATGTTGTTGGATACAAAGGTTCTTCACCTTACGACGCAGGACTATTCTACTGCCCATACGTTCCACTACAGATGGTTCGTGCAGTTGGAGAGAACAGCTTCCAGCCTAAAATCGGATTTAAGACAAGATACGGTCTTGTTGCAAACCCATTTGCTGAAGGTAATGTTGATAGTCAAGGTCTTGGTAGACTTAAGATTAACTCTAACCGCTACTACAGACGTGTTAAGGTTGCTAACCTCATGTAATTCAGATATTACATATTTTTCAAAGGGGGACTCGAAAGAGTCCTCTTTTTTTGTCTAAATAAAAATAAAAGTAGTAATACCATGAAACCTACTCCTAAAGAACATCAAGAGGCAGTTGAACGCCGTGATAAGATTGTAGAGCATCTTATTGAAGAAGGATATGCTGAGAATGCAGAATCTGCAGATAACATTATAATGGGTATGAGTGAACAATGGTACAATCTAATTATTGACTAATGAAAGAGTTTGATAGATTTATTGAAGAAGCAGCAGCAAAAAGATGTCCTGCTGGACAATACTGGTGCTATACTGATAAAAAATGTAAAAAAATTCCTCTAGGTTATCATGTAGGACGTAGAGGATATATTGAACCTGATGAGGATGAAAGCAATGGACAGAATAGAAAACCATCTAATGGGTCTTCTAATGGTGGCGGTAATGGCAACGGTGGCGGTGGTAACGGTTCAAATGGTGGAAATGGTGGAGGTGAATAATGGCAATATCCAGAGGAGCATTATCCAATCAAATAGCAAATAGAAATTTTCTAGCACCTGTTGGATTTAAGTTTACCTTATCAAAGTATCCTAAGGTTTCATTCTTTTCTAATACTGCTAGAATACCTGATATTACACTAGGAACTGCTATTCAATCAACCTACCTAAAAGATATTGATATTCCTGGTGAAAAACTTACATATGGAGAGTTGAATGTAAGATTCTTAGTTGATGAGAATTTAGAAAATTATATGGCAATGCATAACTGGTTAACTGGTCTAGGTTTTCCAGAATCAGCACAAGACTTTATCGATAAAACGAAAGATGAAAATGGTCAAAAAGATTTAAAAGAGCAATATAGTGATGGAAGTCTTCATATTCTAAACAGTAATTATAATGATATTGCTGTTGTAAAATTTAAAGATTTATTTCCTACTTACTTGACATCTTTAGAATTTGATGCTACAGAGAGTGATGTAAATTACTTTACAGCAGACATAACTTTCAAGTATACTATCTACGATATATTGAGTCCAACTGGCAAACCTTTATGAATCTTGACAAAATTCAGGAGATGTG
>VTLG01010163.1_pt1 | contig 11943 bp, 18 predicted proteins | sample 4694571 | NCBI WGS metagenome assembly VTLG01 (sample SAMN12604809, study PRJNA352737) | marine metagenome | biome: ENVO:00000447; feature: ENVO:00000209|ENVO:00000569|ENVO:01000036; material: ENVO:00002151; isolation source: viral sequences binned using virsorter ... | reverse complement strand
GGTCAAATCACCTATAAACGACAAGTTCTAGTTATCTGGGAAACACCAGAACAGCTAAATAACGATCAACCTATGACAATCAGTAAGTTCTATACTTTGTCTTTACACGAAAAATCTAATTTAGGACAAGATTTGGTGTCTTGGCGGGGAAGACCTTTTACTGAAACTGAAAGACAAGGTTTTGATATAACAAAACTAATAGGTGTTCCTTGTCAATTAAATGTAATGCACACAGATAGTGGTAAAGAAAGAGTATCTAGTGTTATGCCTTTAGGCAAAGGTGCAAAGATCAACGAGCAATTTCACCCTAGTGTATCATTTAGTATAGATGACTTTCAAAAAGGTAAAAGAGAAACTTTCAATCAACTATCAGAAGGTATCAGAAAAATGATATTACGATCTAAAGAATTAGACGGAATTGACACAAGTGATATTGGTGATGAAGGTAATGGCAACGATCTTGGGAAAGTACCCTTTTAATGAAATTTACCAATGCAAGTAATCTCCCTCTAGCGATTGAACGAGCAGTAAGTAATGATCCTTATGATAGTAGTGGATCAGATATATCTACTACTCGTTTAATTGCACCCCCTAGAATAAGAGTATTAGAAAAAAGAAATTATGATCTGTTAGAAGAAGATGTATCAGATAGAATATTCTCATTACTAGGTCAATCAGTTCATCATATTATTGAAAGAGCAAAAACTAGAAAAGAATTATCTGAAAAAAGATTATTCTATAAAGATGAAAAAATTACAAATGGTTGGACATTAAGTGGTGCTTTTGATTTGCTTAATAGAGAAGGTCATTTAACTGATTTTAAAGTGACTTCTGCTTGGCAAGTAGTCCACGCATTAAAAGACGGAAAACCAGATTGGGAAAATCAACTTAATGTATTAGACTTTTTATGTAGAAAAAATCCTAACGAATTAATCAATTATAAAACTAAAATTAAAGTTAAAAGATTATCTGTTATGGCTATATTAAGAGATTGGTCTTTATTTCAAACTATGAAATCGGATAACTACCCTAAAAAACAAGTAGCTATGATCCCTATTCGTAGGTGGACAGAAGATGAACAAGATAATTATATTAAAGAAAGAATTAAGATACATCAAAATGCTGAAAAGGTTTCTAAACTTCCTTTATGTACTGCAACTGAAAGATGGCGAAAAGAAGATCAATTCGCTGTAATGAAATCTGGTAGAAAATCTGCTTTAAGATTACTTGATACAAGACAATTAGCTTTAGACTATCTTAAATCTCAAAATATGGTTGAAGGTGTTGGTTGTAGTATTGTTGAAAGAAAAGGTGAAGATGTTAGATGTCAGCATTATTGTAAAGTAAATCAATTCTGTGATTATTTTATGAAAGTGAATTTCTAATGCCTAAATATAGAATAGTTTTAAGTTATGATGTTCAAAAAGTATTTGAAATTAATGCTAAAGATGAAGATTCCGCTATGGATAAAGCTAGAGATTGGAAAGGTGATTTAGATACTGATGATTGGGAATATAGAGATTTAATAGAAAGTAAAGAAATCTAATGCCTAAAACTCCCAAGCACCCAGAAAAAGTAGTTAGACCTTTTGTCTATACCAATGATCCTTTAATAATGGATTTGTTCCAAGAATTTGCTAAACGATCTGATAAAGGTATAGACAAATTTGGTAAGACTATGGTGGAAGCAGATAAGCCCATAGAAGATTGGTTAAAAGATGTCCAAGAAGAATTGTGGGATAGTCTTGTTTATATAGAAAAAGTAAAACGAATACTCCGAAACCTCAATATTAAATAGAACAAACCTAGAACATAGTATATAATTCTAAACTATGTTAAAATTTATACTATTTATACAAATATGCTATGCAGGGCAGATATGTACTCCGCCTATGCTTAAAAGCGATATAAAGCCGTTTAAAGACTATAAATCCTGTGCTTTAGCTGGTTATCAAGAAGGTATAAATATAATAAAAAGTTTAAATGAAGATGAAGTAAATAAAACTAGACCATTAGTCCAATTTTGGTGTCAACCACATGAAAATAAAGATGCAAAAGAAAAAGAAACTAGCACCTAGAACTTCTGCAAAAATATCTTTAGATGTTATTTCGTTTCAAATTAACGAAATGCATAAAGATGTAGCTAAAAATTCAAGAGATATAGAAGCATTAAAGCAACAAGTTGCTATGGGAAAAGGTGGTATAAAAGCAGTTTTTGTGGTAGGCTCTATTATTGCCCTTGTATTAGGTGGCATAAAGTTGTTTAAAATATGGTAAAATTATGATTGGATTATTGACAAAACTCTTACCTAGCGGAATCAAATTAGGTATGGAGATAATGAAGAACAAACAGAATACAAGAAGATTAGAAAGTGTTGCTGAAATGAAACACATGGAACGGATGGCAACAGGCGAATTAGAATACAAACAAGCAGTAATGCATAATAATCAACAAGGATGGAAAGACGAGTTCGTTTTAATTTTGGTTTCAGCCCCCGTGATGTTGCTAATTTGGAGTATCTTTAGTGATGATCCAGAAATTATGGCAAAGGTAGAAAAGTTTTTTGAGTATTTCAACAACATGCCATTTTGGTATCAAGCCTTGTTTATTGGGGTAGTTTCAGCTATATATGGACTTAAAGGTGCAGATATAATGAAAAAACCAAAATAATGTATAACGATTTAAAAGAACAAGTAAAAGAACACGAAGGTTTTGTAGATACAGTTTATAAAGATAGTCTTGGTTTTGCCACAATCGGTTATGGGCATTTAGTTAGACCAGACGATCCTTATAAAGAAGGTCAAACATATACTAAAGAAGTTTTATCCGAACAATTTGATAAAGATTTTGATGAAGCAAAAAATAATGCTTTATCTTTAATAGGAGATATTCCTTTAGTCTTCCAAGCACAATGTGTAATAATTGAGATGGTCTTCCAGTTAGGAATTGCAGGTGTTGGAAAATTCAAAGCAATGTGGAAGGCTCTTAAAGAAAACGATTACAACACAGCAAGTTTAGAAATGCTTGACAGCCGTTGGGCAAAACAAACTCCAAAACGAGCAGAAAAACTTTCAGCGATTATGAATTCTTGCAAAATATAATATCTTTTGTTATACACTTAACAAGAGTATGTTAGTATTTGAAGAAATAATAATAAACTATTTAAAAAAAGACGAACATCCTATTATCCGTGATGTACATATTGATAATGGAATTGTTCAATACATTGATCTAAAGGATAAGATAAAAAATTTGGAAGAATGTATAGAAGGAAATTAATATGTACAAAAGGATTTTAGTAATAAGTGATTTACATATACCATACCATCATAAAGACAGCTTCACATTCTTGCGAGAAATTAAAAAAGAATATAAACCTGATTTCGTGGTTAATATTGGCGATCTATTGGATTTTCATGCTATTAATATGCACACCCACGATCCTGACTTATATTCTGCTGGGCATGAATTAAAAATAGCTAAAAAATTTATCAAAGAATTAGAATCAATTTTTCCTAATATGATTGAAGTAGAAAGTAATCATAGTAGTTTAGTATATAGACGAGCATTAAAGTATGGAATGTCAAGGGAATTTTTAAAAGATTATGGTGAGTTTTTAGGTACAAAGAAATGGAAATGGGTAGAAGACTTAACATTAAAAATGTCTAATAATGAAAAATGTTTTTTCACACATGGAAGATCAGCAGATATTTTAAAAGTATCACAAACAATGGGTATGTCCGCAGTACAAGGACATTATCATACGGCCTTCTGTATAAAGTATTGGGCTAATCCAGATAATCTTTTCTTTGCTATGAATGTAGGTTGTTTAATAAACCAAAAATCTTTAGCTTTTGCCTATGCTAAAAATTTTAGAACAAGATTCATAATAGGTAGCGGTATCATCATTGATGGCATACCTAGACTATTACCTTTAGTTCTTAATAACAAAGGTGATTGGATTGGTAAATTAGTTTAAAAGGGAAATAATAGCAATAACTGCTACTGCTATACCAATAGCAATTTTTGGATTAGCTTTTGCTAAATCCCATATTTGTTTGATTTTTTCCATAGTTTTCTCCATTATTGATGTTATATCATTTTTTAAACCAAGCTGGTAGTCCTAAATGCGGTCTTTTATCAAAGAGATTTTGGTTTGAACCTTTAGTTTTTTTATTGTTATAATGTAAAAATACTTGTCCGCAAGATTTACCTTTAAACTTTTCTCTCCAATGCTCTAGTTCACAACCACTATAAACCAACATATCGCCTGGTTCTAAATTTACTTTAATACCTTTCTTCCCCTCTTGTCCTGATGGTTCAAGGTATAAATCCCATTTATCTCCACCTAAATTCATTGTTGTAGATATTTCACAACTAAACCTATCTTTATGTCTTTTTAAAACATCTCCTTTTTTATAAAGTCTAACATAAGTATAAGATGGTTGAAGTTTTAAACCTGTGGTCTTTTCCATAATCGGTTGGCATTTTAATAATAAAGTTTCCATAACTATATCTGAATAGCAAGAATAAGTATTGGGTATTTGTTCGTTTACTCCCTCATAATATCCAACCATAACTTCATAAGGGGAAATATATCTAGCTTTTAAACAAGTATCATAAACTTGTTTTTTCATTAAAAAATAATTGTAAATAAAACTAGCTAAATCTTTTGAGATAGCTTGACGAACAATTCCGTATTTATTTTTTTTAAACATCTTTAGCCATCTCTTTAGGAATAGCAGTAATATTCCAATGGATAAATCTAAAAGGTGCTTTACCATGATCTACTGCGTATTCATGTTCTAAATAACCTGGGAAGATAATTAAAGTGCCAGGTTTAGGTCTAAAATGAACTAGCTCTGTTCCATAAAAAACACCTTTTAATTCTGGTTTCATTTTTAATTTAGTAGCTCTTGCTCCTGTTCTCGGATCATGAAAAATAGGATAAGAAGTTTTATCTGAACATTTTAAAAAATAAAATCCTGATACGTGCTGATTCCAATGAATGTGTGCTGAATGATGACCGCCGCCTCTTTTAGAAAATTCTTGTACCCACATTTCAGAAAACATCGTTTGATATTGTTTCATATCGTAACTATGATGATCTAAAAATTCCCACGACTTTTGACCTATATAATTTCTTAAATCTAAAAAATCATTATCTTGTATTAAGGGTGTTGAATGATAACTTGTTCCAAAGTCGCCATATTGTTTAATGTATTTTTTTTGAGTTTTTTTAGCTTCTTTAATATATTTATCACTAACTTTATTTAATGATTTAACAAACTCTGGTTTTTCTTCCGACCATATTGGTGTTTTAAAATATTCGTTTATATACATTACTTAAATGGATATCCTAAATGCCATACGACAAGTGAATATCTTACTCCTCTAGTTACAGGTTTAACTCTATGCCACAAGTGTGAAGGAAATACTATGATAGAACCTTTAGGTAATATTTCATGTGCTTTTCTTAAATGTTTAGATTCATCTCTTTGAGGCGGATCATAATCTCTAAAATCAAATTCTAATTCACCACCACTATATTCTGACCCATCTGTTAATTGACAAGTCATAGATAATTTTCTAATTTTTCCATTTTCTAGCCCTTCTTTTTGATAAGGTTTAGGCCAACTATCAGAGTGCCAATCATAATATTGATTCAATTTATATTTGGTAAACTGACAAGATTCTGATCTATCCCATTCAAAATTCCAACCAGCTCTTTTGTTGGCTTCATGAACAAAAGGATGTATTTCTTTATATATCCAAGTATCATTGAGCCAAACCAAATCAGAATCTCTTTTTCTTTTTAAATCTAATACTTCATCTTTGTTTAAAGGTTTTTTATTTAAATCTCTATCTCTGCCATAACCTCCTGTGATTGCTATCGTTTCTTTTTTAGACAATGCGTATTTAATAACTTCATCACAAAATCTAGGAGTTAATCCAGATTTAAAATACCAAAAATAATTAGACAAATTCATAAGTAACTGTTAAAATAAAATTTAAAGAATCTTTTTGATTGTTGGTAATATAATACATTTGTGTAGAAGGAAACATAATAAATTTATTGTTTGTTAAAGGTATATCCCACGATCTTCCTGCTCTCCTATTATCGTCATAATGTATTCGAACACTACAATCTTTTACATTTACCCCATATAACAAGGTATAATCAGGTGCATTTTTTAAATCAACTGGATCAATGTTAAGCAAAGGAAAAGAAATTTCTTTGGGTTTATAAATATTTTCCCATGTTTTTTTATTAACTAAAGTAAAACCGTACTCTACATTTATATGCTCTCGCATATATGTATTCAACATATCCCAAGTTCTTGAGAATGGAAATTTTTTATTATTAATTTGAGATTTTAAAATATCTTCTTGAATTTTATTACGATCTATTTCAAAACCTTTCGGCATTGAAACATCTCCATAATATAAAGCTATTTCAGATAATACTTTTTTCTCCATACACCAAGTATGTTTTATAGTATTTTTCTAAAATTGTATATATGATTAGGGAGTTGTTTTATCCCAAGATTGACCACTTTCATTCCACACATAATAAGTGCCTGCTGATTTTTCTTCATCATTTAAATCATCAGGAGCATCTCCTATTGGAGATTGCCATCTAGCTTCGGACATATTTTTTACCCACGATGCAAAAGGTTTTTTAGGCCAAAAGATTTGATCATCTTCATCCCAAGTATAACCTATAGCAGCATAATTACCTCTAAATGCTTTTGATTGATCTGCTGATTCTTCTCCATCAGTATAATGTTTATTATTTCTAGTATTATATGAAGTTTGAATCCACATTTCTCTAGGCCAGTTATTATGTTTTTCTAAATACTGTTGACCTAATGATTCATCTTCAACGCCTTCATGGTTTATCATATCTCCATTACCACAAGTTAATACTGATATAACTTTTGAACTCATTCCTATTTTTGCAAAGTGTGCCATAATTTTATTTTATCATATACTATTGAAATTTATACCTTATTAATACTATTCCTGAACCACCTGCTCCACCTGCACCTGGGCCTGGATTACCGCCACCGCCTGCTCCTCCGCCAGTATTAGCTGTTCCAGCATTTCCAGTAGTGGGGCCATCAGTAGCATTTCCACCACCACCTACTCCACCGCCGCCTGCTGTTGTAGGAGAAGTAACTCCTCCACCGCCGCCGCCTGCAAATTGACCACCAACTGATGCTCCATTCGCTGGGCCATTAGCAATATAAAAAGGTTGAGGTGCTGTACCAAAAATTGGTGAAACATCTTTTCCTGCTCCACCTACTCCACCTATTGTTGGACTTGGACTTACATTAGCCGATGCTGCGGCATGACCTCCACCGCCACCACCTGCTTGGAAAGGAACTCCAAAAGGCCCTGGGCCTCCTCCATTACCACCTGCATTTCCTTGAGATACTGGTGCTGGGGGAGTATTTCCTGCTCCACCTGTTCCTGAATTTGTTCCGCCGCCGCCTCCTGAACCTCCAGCTATACCATTGGCTCCTGGACTTGGGCCTGCACCTGAACCAGCTCCACCACCTCCAGCAGAAGTGATTGAATTAAAAACTGTATTTGTACCTGAATGTCCTTGACCACTAGAAGAAGGTTCTGGGCCAGGTTGTCCTGCTCCTCCTCCTCCAACTGTAATAGGATAAGCTCCTGGGCTAGTTGAAAAAGGCCCCATACCAGTACAAGCAGTAACTTGACCAAATCTTAAACCACCAGCTCCTCCGCCGCCACCATTTGAATTTCCTGCACCACCACCACCAGCGACTACCAAATAATCTGCTTTTTGTGAACCACCAGCACCTCCTGCACACGTTATTGTAAAAGTACCAGGATTTTTAAATTGTGCAATTTTATAATCACCATCAGTTGCAATACTATTACAAGTTCCACTTACCGATGCTGTTAAATATAATCCTCCTGAAACTTTTTGAGTAGATTCATGAATATCAACCCATCCTCTAGTTCCATCTATATAAACTAATGTTACTGATAGAGCTTCTGTACTAATTGAATAATTAGCATTACTTCCTCCTATTTTATCTGAACCATTTGGAACTACTGTTAAACCATTTGAATCAAAAGTATTTAAATAATCTTTTACCGCAACAATAGAACCTGCTGAACCAGCAGGTAAATTCATGCTAAAAGTACCGCTTGTTGTATTAGCAAAATATCCTTCGCCATTTGTTGCTGTAAAAGTTGATGTTTTAATTGAATCTGTCTGCCAATCTACAGTTCCTGTTCTTCCTGCCTGAACAGCTTTTACTAATCCAGATGATCTACCTAAATTATCTGATATTTTTCCTGTCATAATTTTTTTATCCTACTATAATGTTTGATCTAAATAACTAACTACTACATCTACTGCCGCAGAACTTGCTGTTGCAAAACATAAATGATCAGTAGCTTCAATAACAAATTTGTCATTGAATACAAAAGTTTCATTAGCCCCAATAGCTTGATCTGATAATAATTCAAAATCAGTACCACCACCATCATTGTCTATATACATATCTATTGTTTCAGCAGCTCCAGCGGTTTCACACATTATTACAGATAAAATAGTATAAGTATGTCCGCTAGCTCCGTTTATTAAAACATTTTCCGAGTTTGAAACAACTGCGTGTGCTACTTTTAATAATTCACTTGCCATTTTTATTTCCTCCTTTTGTTAAAGTTAATATCATATTTAAAATCCCATTACCAATGCTTTACCTGTACTTGTAATATAAGGTGTCATTGCTGGATTAGCAGAAATCGTTACAGTATCTGTCGCTGTAACTGCTGTTGTTACTCCATTACCAGCCGCAACAACCATTGTATTTCCATCTGCTATTGTTTGAGTTGCTGAACCATCGGATAATGTAAAATTAGACATTGATCCTGATCCATCTGCACCAGATTGAACAAACTGAACTCCTACTCCATCACCATCAGAAAATGATCCATTTGAAACTACATGAGCTACTGGAACTTTTGTATATCCAGAAGCGTCAGTTACGCTACCATTCACTTTATAAATTGCATAAGTAGAATTTGTGCCTTCTTTTGCAACATGAACAAAACCTTTTGCTGTAGTATTAGTAACATCATCCCAACTTTGAACAAATCCAGAAATATCAGCCGAAGCATCATCAGCATCATCTACATATAAAATACTTACACTTGATAATGTTGCATTATTGAAAGCTATTTTTCCTGCCCCCGGGTCAGCGTCACTAGTTGTACTTTCCCAAGTCATTGCTAGACCTGCTGTACCAGCCGTACTTCCTGTTGCTCCAGTATCACCTGTAGTTCCTTTATCGCCTTGTCTTGTAAAGTGTACTGATAAACTGTCTGCCGCAGAAAAAGTATTATTCGATGCTATATGAGTTACTGCTAATTTATTATAGCCCGAAGCATCTGTTGATGATCCTGTAATTGAAAATCTTGCGTATGTTGTATGATCGTTAATATCAACAATATGTAAATATCCTTTTATTGTACTTGTGGAATCATCCCAAGTTAAAACATCTGTTACAGTATTTACTGAATTTTGATCTACGTCATCTATATAGATAGCTGTTGCCGAAGCATAAGTACCATTATTAAAGGCGATTTCACCTGCCCCTGGGTCTGTATCACTTGTTCCAGTATCAAATTTATAAAAATAACCTGGTGAAGCTCCAGCATTTCCATTTCTAGTAAAGGTAACTGATAATTCATCGGCTGATGAAAACGTATTATTAGATGCTAAATGAACAACTGTAATTTTATTATAACCAGAAGCATCTGTAACAGCCGCTGTAATTTTAAATCTTGCATAAGTCGTACTGTCATTAATATCTACAATGTGAAGAAAACCTTTTATAGTTTCTGTTGAATCTCCCCATGTTTCAGTATCAGCTTGTGTTGTTACTCCGTGTGCATCTGCATCATCAATATAAATAACTGTTGCACTTGCATACGTTCCATTGTTAAAACTTAATTCTCCCGCCCCTGGGTCTGCGTCAGATGTACCTGTATCAAATTTATAATAGTAACCAGGAATAGCTCCATCTTCACCACTTGCTGTAAAAGATAAAAATACTTTATCATCGGCTGCTAAAGTTCCAGCACCATCAATATATGTCAAAGCTAATTTGGTATAACCTGAGGCATCTGTAACAGCTCCTGAAATTTTCCAAACGTGCCAAGTATCTAATGTGTTTGCTTTAGATACTCTTATTCTTCCTCTGTTAGTCGCATTGCCTGTTACATCGTCAAATGATTGTAGCCAGGCACTTACGTCTGTTCCATTTGCCTCAAGGTCATCTACATAAGCAATCGTAGCTGATGAAAGCGTTGCGTTATTAAATCTTAAGTAGCCGCTACCTGGGTCGCTGTCTGTCGTTGTTGTTGAATAAGTAAATTGTGAACTATCTCCACCTGCTGGAAGGAAATCTGCTACTGTTGTTAAATCACCAGAACTATCAAATCCTAATGTTTTACTAGCACGATCAGCAGCACTATCTGTAATTTCAGAAGATGTAATTGTATTTGATTTTGAAACTTTAATTGAACGATTAAGTTCTTCTTGTAATTCTTGTGCTATAGATAAATTTTTATCAAATGCTCCTTCAACACTATCTGCTGTAAAAGGATCATTTTCTACTAAATCTACTGCTTGTGTTTGAGTTGTACTTCTTCTTATAACTAATGTTTCACCTGTAGCTGGTGGAGTACCCATAGTTACATTTCCACCCGAAGCACTACCTGCACCACTTACAGAATAATGAGTAGTTAAATCTTTAACAGTTTCCGTTCCTGTAGAAGAACGAATAATAACCTCTATATCAGCCGTTGTAGCTATCTTAAAGGTATAAGCAAATACAGTTAGAACACCATTACCACTATAACTGTTTTTTATTGTAGTTGTTGATATTGTCATTTTCTATATATTATCATTGTTATTTCTTATTCTCAATAGGAATATCTCCTACTATTCTGGAACATCTATACCTACTTTTCTTGCCCAGTTTACAAATTTCATAGTAAGCCATACTCTTTTTCTTATATCATGTTCTCCTACTATTTGTTGTAATATTTGATTCCCACCTTTTAATCTAATAATAGTTTCTATCATAGAATTATTATTAGCCCAAGAAGGTAATCTTTCAGCTAATGCTTTTGTTTCCATATCTGTAATTTCATGGGCTTTATCATTAAGTATTTTTGCTATTGCCATTTTAGCATTATATGTAACTTTTGCTGAATAAGCATCATAAGCTGTGGAAGCACTATGTAAATTAGCTGATCCAGCATGATTACCAATTTTAATAAATCTACCTAATACTGTTCCAACAATAGGGAAACCTAATATAGTTTCTAATTCTTTTTGAACACCTGCCATTTCAACTGTATCTTCATAAGTTTTAAACTTATAAAAACCTTGTCCTGTATAACTATTAATAAACCATTTTAATATTTCTTTATTATAAACTGAATTATCATCTAAATGTTTCATAGCTTCTATAGTAGGGGGAACTGCTTTCTGACCAGACCAATCATCATGTGGTGTTACTCCATTTGACCATCCAAGAACTTGTCCTATTAAATCTAGCCAAGGTGCTTTTTGTGGAAAATTACCTGCTAAATAATTTAACATTGCTGTCCAAGGTTCTTTTTTTCCTACTACACTTTCGTCATCTAATGCCGTACTCATAGCTTGATAAAATAAAGAGCTTAACATTCTTGCAGTTTCATCTTGTGGTATTCTTAAATAAACTGTTCTACCATCATGTGTTGTACCAAAAGGAACAACTATATAATTTTCCATATCATATTGTTTAACACCTAAATAAAGCAAAGCTAATGGTGTACCAAAAGCACCCATTTGCATAGCCTTCATTGTAACTTTAGGTAGTAAACTATAAAAGAAAAATTTACCCA
>VTLG01005548.1_pt1 | contig 11945 bp, 11 predicted proteins | sample 4694571 | NCBI WGS metagenome assembly VTLG01 (sample SAMN12604809, study PRJNA352737) | marine metagenome | biome: ENVO:00000447; feature: ENVO:00000209|ENVO:00000569|ENVO:01000036; material: ENVO:00002151; isolation source: viral sequences binned using virsorter ... | reverse complement strand
CTCCCGTGGCCTTTTTTTCCATGATAGTCGCTTCGGCTTTTGCCCTTGCAACTTTGGCCCCTGTCTCGGCTTTTGTCTTTTCGACCTTGCCCTCTAGCCATGTACCAGCTAGATTTGCTATCGGGCCGATCAGTGCAGTTAGCATTTCCACCTCTTCCGCGCCTGTCGTAGGCGGCTATTCGGATTCTTTGCAGCCTTAGGAAACTTTTTCATCTGCCCAGCAGAACGCGCACAGAACGACTTACGCCGCTTTGCGTCCTTGCTTCCGGGCTTCACTTTGCCTGTGACTGCAGTCTTGAGTTTAGAGCCGGGGTTTTTGCGACGATATGCAGCCACCCCAGCCTTAGTCATGCCAGCCCCTGCTTTCGTTGGCCGAAAGTTCTTTTTGTTACGGGCTGGCATCTTGTCGGCTTTGCGTGCCATCATTTCTTCCTTGCGGTTTGTGCAGCACGCCTGAAGTTGCCGGTTGTTGGTGCGCCCTTGCTACCAGCCTTACGCATCTTTTCGCCGCTACCGGCTTTGATGCGACGACGCTTGGCTGCAATGTTGGCATATAGTCCGGGACGTTTTGCCATCAGTTTATGCCTTTACGAGCTTGAAGCCTTTTGCTTTAGCAGCAGCACGGAGTTGTGCAAGAGTCATAGTCGGCTTCTTTGCCATCTTTTTCTTGCCGCCTGCTGCACCGCCTTTTGCCATGCCCTTAGCCTTCATGGACTTGCCGCCCTTCTTCATCATAGGCATCCTGCGGCCACCGCGCATACCGCCCTTAGCCATGCCTTTGGCTTTGGTTTTGCCGCCGCGTTTCATGCCCTTACTCTTCATCATCTTCTTCATAATCGCTCTCCGCGTAAAGGTTGTCGAATACCCGTGCCGTATCATTAACGTAGTTCGGGTCTTGCTTTGAATGATGGACCCACTGACTAGGAGTGAAATCCGGTGGGCCATCGCCCGTTACAAACCATGCAGGGTTGGTTACCCTTACTCGGTTGTTCGGAAGAGCAACGATGTTGCCCGTCCACTTGCCAGCATCCATAAGTTCGAGTACGTGACTCTGCTTGTGCTGCGCTGGATCATCTGCTACTTCAGTGTCTGTGTAGTCTACAGTGAAGTAATATTTAGCTGGATAGAACTCACCGTCTATCTTTGCCAGCCACGGACAGGGCGTGCCTCTATTGAGGACAAATACTGAGTGGTGATGTGACTGACAGTCCCACGGCTGTGCCAAATAAGTAGGAATAGGCTCAGGCCATTCGTCAAAGGGTGTGTCGCCTACGAGGGCTGTGAGCGGCATTCGCGCCCACATAGCGCCCCCGTGGACATTTTCTTCTTCGTCGCATCCCGTAAACAAGACTTGGAATGACAGGGTACGCATAGGCAGGGTAGTTACCCCGATCACCATTGCGTGTAAGAATTCACCGTGGTATCTATCGTGACCTGTGGTGTATTCCCGTCGTACCCACGCTTTGAAGTACGGAATGTTACTTGTTATATAATTCATCGCAGGACTCCGCTGTTATTTCCCGGCAGGGATTCCTGCATATACCACATAAAGTGAAAGGTGTCAAGGGGGCACAAAGCCCCCAAGACAAAGTTTGTTAGGTGCCGGTCGAGACCGTGGCAGACTCAACAGGGTTCTGCGACACGTCGCACAGGACGGCGTGTACACGGAAACGCAGTGCAGTCGTACCGGACGATCCGGAGTCAAGCACAGTCACCTGAACAGAGTCGGCAGCAGTAACCATGTTGATTGCTGCGGCCTTCAGGTTGAACTGGATGATTGCAGCAGCGTTACTTGCGCCACCGTCAACCAGCGAGTCAACGTCAGTGCTGGTGCCTACGTCGAGCGTCACGGACGAGTTGCCCGAAGCTTCAAGGACTTCAAGACAGCCGCCGATCACCATCGTGTCTGCAGGCAGATCGATGAGCTTGACGACATCAGCGCCAGCGAGCGAGGTGTTATCCACCGCGTCGTAGACCGGAGAGGTGACGATGTACGGACGGGGCAGATTGCCCGGATGCCCTACAGTACCGCCGCCGGTAATAGTACGATCATAAGTAGCCATTACTCAGTCCTCCCTACTAGTCGAGGCTAACAACGCCACGGACGATGGCTTCCGGACGGAGAACTTTCCGACCAAAGACATGCAGACCGCGAACGATGTCGCTGAAGGTTTCAGTCGAACGGACAACCTCAGTCTTCGCAATGTGCGAAGCGGTAGCCGTTGAGGACATATGACCGCCGAGAATCACGTTCTCGGAGCCGTCCGTAGCGAGGCCAGTCAGCGTTACCTGATCCGTGCCGCCGTTCGATACGAGGGCGGTGGACTTGTAACACTGGAAGCCAGCAATGTTGCCCAGCGAAACAAGACCATTACGCAGCGGGGAAGTTGCATCGCCAGTTACCTGAACTTCTGCGAACTTCGCACCAGCCGAGAAGAGGTGCTTGTAGAATGCCGGGGGAGCAATGAACCAGCGGTTCTCTTCCGGAACCGATTCATTGTCGAGTGCTTCTGCCATCTTCAGCATGGTGTTGACAGCGGTATCGCCGGGGCTGGATGCACCACCGATATCAAGGGCAGAACCAAGCGTACCGATACCCGAGATTTGGGTAGTGGTAGCAGTGGATTCACCATTGAGACCTGCGTCAGTCGCCATGATGTCAAGGACGTTAGCGTCGTACTTACGCTTCAGAGAGAATGCTCCCGAAGAAGTAGCGAGTGCCTCGAAGTTAACGTGAGACTGACGCTCTTCGATGTCGTCAATCTTAAACGAGAAAGCATTTGCCTGATCGACCACCATAGTGATCTGATCGTCAGCAAGGTCTTGCGCGTTGATAACCGAGCCGCGAGTATACGAGGAGACGGTAATTGTCGGCTCCTTAATAATGCGGACGGTGTCGCCAAAGTTCTCAATTTCGCCAGCGTAGTCGGTATTCGTAATATCTTCTGCAACCGAAGCGCGACGGAAGAATTTGAGAACCTTTTGGCTAAAGATTTCCGGTGTAAAGTTACCGGAAGGCAGGTTACCATAACCTGCAGCAGTACCAAAAGCCATTGGTCTGTCCTTCCTTTGTTGAGGTTTAGTTGTTGTAGTCTATTCGGCCTTCTTGCCGTGCAGCGTCGAGTTCAGCTTCGTGCTTCTCAAACTCCCACGGCTTCATACGACCGATTTCAGAGGCTTTCCAAATCCGATCAGTTCCCTTTGCTTCACCTGTAATGTCACGCGCCTTCGGAGAGTTTACAGCCGCTGCAGCAGACTCACTCCTCTTAGTGCGCTTTTTAGTAGTGATGCCAGCATCGATCTTGTAAAGATCAAGAACACGAGATGCCCATCGGGCGTCAGTATTGTTCTTCAGGATGCCATCTGAGATGTTCTCGGGTTGCTCTTCGAGCCACTGGAGAAAACGCTCATCCGTGCGTAGTTCATTAAAGTCCGGATGATTGTTTGTAAGTTCTTGGTATGCCGCTTGAACCCTTGTGTTCTGTTCCTTCTCGCGGATTGTTTCGAGTTCTTTTTCAAGTTCCCCTGCACGTTCTCCCGCTTTCATGGTTGCAATAGTTTCGACGACATCGTATACGTCGGGATATTGCTCCTTGAATGCTTCGAGTTCTTCAGGGGACTTGGGCAAAGCAATATTTTGTTGGCGAGTAGCTTGTGTAAGGGTCGCCGTCATTTCTTGTTCTTTTGCCTTGAACTCACTAACCTTTGCATCGTAATGCTTCTTGAGATCGTCGTAACGCTTCTTGTAGTCGTGTTCCGCTTTCTCTGCACCCTCTGTAAAGTTGGGTTCGGATTGCTCATCCGACTCGGATTGCTCCGCTTGTTGTTTTACAGCTTCATCCTCTTCGTCTTGATATACCTCCTCACGGTAGGCACCCTTGTAAAGAGTTTCGCTGTTGATTGTTCCGAAGGAATCGTTAGGTTTGTTGGCACGATGGCCTCGAACTTTTTTTGCCATTTTATTTACCTCATTAGCGGGGCTACTTTGGCGTGTAGGTAGCCGCTCCGGTTGTGTCAGGGCCGCGTTAGCGGGTAGCTGACGAATCTAGTAAATGTATCTAGTATCTTCTGCGTCCATAAGTTCGATAGGACGGTAATACTCTTGCGTGGATTTTTGTCCGCGTACAGTTAGCGTAGGAATATACTCTGCGTTCTGTACCTTACTTTCAAAATCTTTATCTGTGGATGTGGCAGGGTTACGGAAGAATAACGCTCCCCTTGTGTTATCCTCGTCTAGCTCGTAAAAAATTTCTTCTGCAAGATCGCGTGCTTCTTGATATGCTTTTTTGCCATACTCTGTTTGTGTTAAATCATAAAGACCTTTTCTAAAATCAGATATGTTAAATACATTAAACTGATATCCGCCCTGTCTAGTTTTGGCCTTTGCCATAGTTTGCAGGTCTGTAATTTTAGAGAAATCTTTGTAGTCGGAGTAGACACGATTCATAGCCACATGACCCGACGCTCTCATGCCCTCTCGACCAAGAACAGAAGCCTCTTGAATCATCATAAAAGCAAGAACGTCAGGGGCAGGAAGTTCATCGATAATTTTATCGATTTCTTTGTTTGCTTCTTTTACAGAAGAAAATTTATTCTTTACGCGATTGTACGCTTCATCTAAATTTAGTTGTTTATCTACAACTTCTTTATCTTCTTCTTCTGCTCGTATTGCTGCTTGACGAACAGGACTAGGCTGTGGCAGGGGTATACCCCCGTTTTTGTATCCGTTAATGAATCCGCCGTCTGCAGCAGCTTGCCGACGATCTACTTCGGCTTTTCCTTGATCATTTATTTTTTCGAGGAAAGAGTACCCAATGCGTTGAGCTTCTTCAGGCTCTATAACGTATTCACCCTTGGACAGGGCCACAGGCATTAAGCCACCCTTATTTGCTTTTATTGTAGCATTTTTATTTGAATTGTCAACCCCCTTGGGTAACATGCCTGCTTGTTGTAGTTTTTCTACGGTCGGGGCATTGAGAACAAAAGAACCTTCACGCACTTGTGTATTGACTGTGTCTGCTACAGTGTCACCCTTGGCGTAATTGTCGGGAGAGCCTTCAACAAAACCCGTACGTTGAACAGAGCCGCCCTTTGCCCTACCCATTCGCGCATCTTCAAACGAATAATCCGACGCCGAATAAGAGGTGCCATAATTCTCAGAAGCTGCGGATTGACCTCCTGAGAATCCACTGGACATTGCCTCACCGGGATCGGTTGGATATGTTTGATCCGATTGTGAAACACTGTATGATGGAGGAATAGGGTCTTCTCCCGGTATGAATTGACCAGCCCCCGCATCTAATTCAGTAGCAGTAGCACCTGCTATACCACTGTCGGGATCAGAGTCAGCAGCATCGGTGCGTAGACGACCTCGTTCCTCTTCAGTTTTAATAAACTGTTCTCTACTTTTTTCGGAAATGCCTAGTAATTGTTCTGCAATACTCTGACGTTGTTGTTGCGTAAGATTTGCTGGTAATGTGCCCGACAAAGTGTATCCACCAAACAATCCCGGCGATACTCCGATTACTTGACCGCCTAATGTTCCGAGTGCGTAACCCTTTGTCTGTGAATCAGCCATGCGCCCGATACGCATCAAGTTTCTTCGATTTATAGCTTGTCCAAGACCAGCAGCAGCAGATATTGAAGCAGGCAAAGCAAATGAAATGTCTTGGAGGTAGTCCGGTTCTACTCTTCCTGTAAGTTCATTGTATTTGTATGTTCCAAAACCAAAACTTTCTTTTAACAAGTTAGTTGCATAGTTTGCCGACAACTCAAACTCTGCATCAAAAATAGAGCCGGGAACATCTTCGGGACGATCTGTTCCCCTGACAAACGGACGTACAGTTAGGTCAAGAGGACCAGCTTGCTTGATAGTATATCCTCTTCCCGTAGGTCCGTCATCATCATCTCCGTATTGCGTAGCGTAGTCTTGAATTGCATCATCAGATACTTCGTCAACTCTACGAACGGGATACAAATCCTGTTGAACAAACGGGGAGGGTCCGGGACGACTGGCTCTAGCCGACGGAGTTTGCACACTCGGACGAGTTACTTGACGAGTAACTGCAAGAGCCGCTGGTCCCTGAAGTATTGATGTAACAAACGTGTTAGTCATCTTTTGCCGTTATTGCTGCCTCGTAGTCAGCCTTCAAGCCCTTGATCTGTTCCAGTGAAGTTATCCTCCCCTGCAGCCGGAACACTTCCAGTTCCGATTGTGCCACCACCAACGCCCGAAGCGTCATCTGGATTTGCTCCCGGAGGTACTCCTCCAAGCTGTCCCATGCCTCCTTGTGGGTCACCAACTGGCTGACCTTGCTGGCTTGCTTCTTGTTGAGCATTGGCTAATCCCTTTAACATTTCTGCGAATATTTGTGCTTCGTTTACATCGTTTACGAGGCTGTCTGGGTCAATGTCCTGTGCGATAGCGAGTTCACGCATGAGATTCGGAATCTTGATGAATGGTGCCAGCATCGGATTTGATACAGTTTGCAGCAGCGTGGTGAGACGCTGACTGCGTACTTCTTTTTGCATGACGGCTGCTACACCGCGAGGTTTAATTTCAAGGTCACCCTCAATGTCAGGCGTATCTTCATTAAACTGCATATTCCATTGAAAGTACGCTTCACCGAGCGGCTTGAGAAGACTGTCGTCAATATTCTTGATTACCGTTTTAAGAGATAAACTTGCGCCACCAAGCAGCATAGACAAGCCAGACGCTGTGCGTCCCGTGCCCGAAACTCCTGTTTGACCGTGCATGATAGACGGAAGACCCGTCTCCTCGTCCGCAAGTTGACGGCTGATCTGGTACATCTGGATGTTCTCAGGTGCCGTATTCGGGAACTTGAGGCCGTTAATTGCAGTGCCCGTAACGCCTGACTGACGACGGAATATCTTGCCGGGGAAAATGTCCATGTTCTGTCCCGGCACAAGACTCGCCTCATCCACGTCAAATACAAGATTACCTGCGAGTGCGAGGTTGTCAATTGCCATACGAACGTGACCGTTCATCAGCATCTGTGCGTCTTCCATGTTCTCTGCTACGCCAACGCCCCAAATCTGATAGGGGTTGATTTCATACGGGAACACTTGATAGGGAATGCGGGCAGGTGTGAACGGGTTCAGAACGCAGCGCAGCACCATCGTGCCACACACCCAGACGTTGACCTGCACTTGATCAAACTCGTCCATCTTATCCGCGATGTCGAGTCCGGATTCTTCTGCCATCTTGCCATCAATGACGCCCCAATACTCTAAAACTTCATAACGATTATTAGTGTAGTAGGGTTCGGTCTCGTCTTCGCGAATCGTGTCTTCGTAGTATTTGTCTTCGTAGTTTGGGCCTTTTGCAAGACACTCTTCGATTGCATCCTTATAAAAATATGGCTGTGCAATCAGACCACGAAACTGCTGTCGATTCATGCGATGTCGTTGAATCACATACTCGCAATCATCTACCGTAGTCGCGGAGGGATCGGGATGAAAATCCCACGCAGAGACATACTCAATCCGAGGAACTATCTTTTCGTAAGGAGAATACACTCGACCTTCGGGGCCACTCTCCCACTTGTGAATACGTTTGTAGTGATTAAACGGTCCTTTTACGACACCAGTTCCCAGAAGAGCAGACTCGAAAATAGAAGATCGAAGAACGTTGACAGCACTTGTGTCCAGAAGTTGATCATGGATTTGTTTCTCCATGTTGAGTGCAGCCTTTTGGGCTGGACTAATTTGTGGCTCACCCATGAGCGATGGTCCGGGTGCTATGGGCATATCTGCATAGCGGCTTTCTAAGCCCCCTAGAAAGTCCATAGCGGGAGTTGCTTGGGTAGCCCCCATAGGTAGTTCTCTACCGTCTCCAGCAAAGCCGTACGGGTCAGGAACGATATCGTCAGCAGGAGTCTGCAAATGAGCAAACTGTGCAATGCCTTCCGGCACAGGAGTAGGCTCAACAACCATCGGAAACTTTTTGTTGGCAAACAGAATATCTACGATCTGACCGTATGCTGCCAGCACCTTAGTTTTGGTGATCTTGATAAACACCTTTGACCGCTCAGAGTCACGATACTGTGTGGTCGAGTCGTAAATGCCACGGAAGTTCTTGTATGCTTGCAGCCATCGCTGTTCATACGAGTACCTTCCGTTCTCTGAATCTTCAAACTTACGCTTTACATACGCCGCTAGGCCCGGAAGTTGTTCTTCCGGATTCATAAGCGGAACTGCTGTATCGTCAGCCGGTTCCAAAAAGTTGTCAGCCATAGTGACTTACCTCTTAGTAGTCGCGTTCTTCAGCCATCTTAAACAGCGAAGGATCAACTGCACCCTTGGTCATCTGCTTCGGCATGTCTTCGGTCAGAACACCAGTCTGAGCGCGAGTATCGAATTCCAGACCTTCACGGTACAGTTTGTCTGCGCCCATCTGATCGTCTACGGATACTTTATCCGAGTTCATGATGTACGCTTCACCCATGTTTAGATTTTGCATTACTATCTCCCTGTGGGTTGGGGTTGTTAGCGGACTATACCGCCATAAAGAAATGATTGAGCTAGCGGAGTTTCTTCACCTCGCATTGCGGCTGTTCGTGCTTCGTTACGTCTCTGTGCAAACCCTTGTGCGGCCATCGGAGGCGCAGACGGAACGGGATCAGGTATCTTAACAGGGGCTGGCAACGGTTCCGTCTGTTCTGATCTCTGTACATTTGCAGTTACTTCGGGTATTTCTGCAGCCGCACGATCAACGGGTCGAGGAGAGAAGGGATCAGCTACAGCCGGTTGCGGCGGCAGGATTGACGCAGGAGAAAGAAAATCTGCTGTGGTCTTTGCTGCTCCTATGGCGGTAGCGGCTGTAGGCGGCATTCCCATCTGCATCATTTGTTCGCGAGTAGATGCGCCTTCCTGTACAGACCCAACAGCCCCTGCTGTCTCTAAACCTGCTTCAATTAATTTTCCAGCTTTAGCAACGCCCGGAAGATTACCAATAACTCCAGCAGCGGTAGCAAGCCCACCGACAATCACACCCTTGTACTTATCGATGTTACGCATCAAGAAGTCCATGTTGCCGGATAACTTCTGTTCTTTGTTTTGTTTTTCTAAATCTTTTCTAGTCTGCTGGGCCTTTGCTCTTCCTTCGGCAGCGGCTTCCGCCATCTCTCCTGCATCAATGTCTGCTTGTAGAGAGGCTTTCACAGCTTCGGATTGTACTTGTTGATTAATTGCAGCAGTGGTTTCCGGATCAACGCCAGCTAATCTCGTCCCCATCACATCGCCTTCTTCTGGCAAAGCAGCGTAAATAGAGGGAGAAATAGCGTCTTCGTAACCTACTTGTTCTATTAATTCTTTAGTAGCCGTCAGTTTTTTTGTTTTGTCTGAAATTATCGGTTGATTGTACACGGGCTGATCAGCATCATCAACACCAATCCGAACAGCCAGCGCATCATTAAGAAACTGGGCTGGAGACGATGTATTCGATCCTGCAGCGTACAGGGACAGAAGGCCACCGTGGAGTCTGTTAACATCTTTTCGACGTGCGCCACTAGCAGCGTACTTTTCCGATACACTTTTAGGGGCACGAAGAGTGGCAACTTTACGAAGTTCCGTACTAACGTCTAAAGAAGACAGGTAGGTTTCGTTGAAATGTCGATAATCGTAAAGAGTTACCCCGGTGGTGTGAGTGCCTTTTGCCTTACTCTTTTTAGTAAGATAATCGGATGGAAAACTCTTTTTTAGTTGAGCGTTAATTATCTTAGCGTTAGCTTCGGGGTCTGCAAACAACAAGCCTTCGGTTCTACCACCCAGATAATCTTTTATAACGTCCAGTTGAGGAGAAGAGAAGATGCCTGTTTTATCTACTGTTTCTCCTGCGCCCTTAATTTCTACATCAAACAGAACGCCGGTCCTAAAATCGATATCTTCAACTCTGACATCCTTTAGGTCTGCTGCACGATAGCCCCCCGTTATCGATAACAAAAATTGTGCGGCGGCTTCTTTTTGTCCAGCGGCTTGTAACTCCATGACAACTCTCTTTGTACGGGTAAAAAAGTCGTCCGGATATCCTTTTACTTTTTGCTGGGTAGCTTCAATAGGAAAAAGTTCTTTTGCTCTTTCGGGACTTAATTCTCTCTTTAAAGTGTTGCTGCCCCATGCTTTTCCGTGACCTGCATCTTCAAAAATACCAGAAATAAATTTTGAGGCTTCATTCGCTTGATTTTTTCCAAGTTCAGCGTAGGCGTCACCCGTCATTGCGTTTACAAATATTACTTTACCTTCGTCCGAAGCAAGTTGCTCGACAGTCATGTCGAGAATACCAGCCTTATCAAAGAAACGAAGTGCGTTGTTTATCTTACCTTGACCAGCACCCTCTTTGTAATCGTCGAGAGAACGGTTGGTAATCACATCTCGTAGAGTAGACGAGTTGATACTTTTCTGGCGACTTGCACCGCCAGCACGTAGACTTTCTTCAAATGCTTCGTTAAACTTTGCCATCAGTAACCGAATGTCTCATCTTGAACTTGGTACACTTGACTCTTGATTGCACCGAGTTGTTTGTGTATTGATGTGTATCCGCTCATGCGTGTCATCATCATGTAGCGGAGGGCATCGTATGCGTGATCTTCAGCCTTCGTATCTACGTCTTCACTGTTGGACTTAGAAAGCGGGATGCCAGCCAGTTGCTTAATTATGTTTTGGCAACTGGAGAAGATGCGTAGTCGAGGTTCTTCTGTGTAGGGGTCGTTAGCAAGGCGGCGATGTATCTCCATCTTGCCCTGTATGCGATTACGATCAGAGGGTGTCCAGCGGACTCCTGCTCTCATCATTGTCTCGGCAATAGACGGGCCGAATCCTGTCTTGTTCCAGCACGACGAGTCCAACACGGTGTAGTGGGGTGTTGGATCAAGTTGTTCTGCTTCCATTATTTTATCAGCTAACTCTTCTGCTGTCAAGTGTTTAGCATATAGTTCGCGATAAACCCAGATATTATTATCCCAGTCAATAGCCCCCCACAGAACGCACGAAGGACTAGCGTAGCCGTAGTCCGCCGCCCGTATACGGGGCCAATTGGTAGGTAACTCGAAATGTTCGACAACGTGCCGACTCCTTGCAAACTCGGGGAAGGCCGCTCCCTCCGCCACGTCCCAATCCCCTTCAAGAAGTCTCTTCCGCTCGACCTCTGGGAGCGACCTGAGCATAGCCTCATACTGGCCGTCTGCCATCAGGTAGGGATTGTCGGTGAGCCGTGCCGGTACAAACTTGCGGTAGAACAGCGGCTCCCCTGCCTTCTCATGACCGTTAGGCCAAAGGTAAGGCTTCTTTGTCTCTATGTCAAACGCAGCAAAAGGCTTGTTTGGTTCCACATCTTCAATGTATGTTTTCTTGACCCACCAACCACCCACTCCTCCGGGGTTGGCTGTGCAGCGCATGTACAGGTGTTGCTGGAGTTCAGAATCAGTAGTGCGAAGGCGAGAACGCAGGTAATCCCAGACATAGGGCGTAGGATACTGAGTAATCTCATCTATGCCGATCCAGTTAAATGCCTGACCCTGAAAGCGGGTAACGTCCTTGTCTTTGTCAAGATAGGTGAACCAGATCGTTGCACCGGACGGAAAAACCCATGTAGACTTAGATTCGCGAAACTTTGCACCCGGAAAGGCTTTGGGGTATAGTTGGCGTGACTTATCGATCAGTTCAGTCAGTTCATCCAGTGTACGACGGAGAAGAAGACCACGATGATTAGAATTGTGACAGTAACGTAGCGGATCAGCAAGAAGTGCAAAACTCTTTCCACCACCGGCAGCACCGCCGTAGAGTACGTCTCGTTCACCCGCTGATAGAAAGTCTGTTTGAGGGCCGTCATTCGGTTGGAAAACGACTTCGCTTTCTCCGACAAGGTCTGATACTGCATCTGGCAGATCAGCCAAATCCCCAAGATCGATTGTGGCAGAAGCGTTCCC
>VTLG01011939.1_pt1 | contig 11947 bp, 9 predicted proteins | sample 4694571 | NCBI WGS metagenome assembly VTLG01 (sample SAMN12604809, study PRJNA352737) | marine metagenome | biome: ENVO:00000447; feature: ENVO:00000209|ENVO:00000569|ENVO:01000036; material: ENVO:00002151; isolation source: viral sequences binned using virsorter ... | reverse complement strand
TGATGCCATCCATGTCAATAGAAATACCACCAAAAGCATTCAATCCTTCACTAAGCATGGGGCCAATAGCACCTGCATCACCCAATCCCATCTTAGAAAGACTACCTAACTTATCAATCTTAGATATGACATTATTAACCGAACCCATCATCTGATTCATACTTGCATCTATCTTACCTAATGAGTTACCAGTTAGACTACCCATATAAGATTCAACTACACATGGTGGTTGACTTATAATCTTAGAGGCCATCTCCTTCACAAAACCCATAGATTCTGAAGGCAACTTAGATTTTATTTTATTAAATTGTTTAATGATTTCATCAGATGCTTTTTCATTTGCATCCATTGCCTTTACCATCTCACTCAATGGTGCAAAGGTTGAAACCTTCGACATCGTTTTAGATGCTGCTTCTAATGTCTTTGCTTCTATCTTAGTTTGTAATAATGCTTGAGAGGTTGCAACAGCATCAGCACATAGTTCTTCCTCTACCTTCATCAACTCATCACTTATCTTATTTGTTCCAAGATCAACCTGAACCCCATCATATTTTTTAATCAATGACTTAAGAGTTGACAATCGTTTCATTGCACGATCGGCAAATGCCATAGGATTGTTACAAGGAGAGTTGTCAGCTCGTAACATCTCACCAGTAGCCTTGAGATTTTCTTCACAAGTTACATTAGATTTTACATATACCTCTCCAGCATTACCTTGTTCAATCCAAACACATTCTTTTGGTTGAGTTTTAGTTCTTTTAACTCCATTATCACCTTCTGAAACATCTGCTTCACCTACAGCTTCCTTCTCTACTGCATCGTCTGTCTTAGTATTTTCAAGAGGTACTACTCTCTTGTTAGAGTACCCACTAAAAGGTTTATATCTTTCAGGTGGAATCTCATTCCTATAATCTTCTTGTGTTGACTTATCTAATACACCTATGATAACTGGTTGTTGTCCATCACTTCCATCTAAAAAGAATCCAAACACCCACTCACCACCACTAAGGTTAAGTGACTCCCCTAATCCACCAAATCCACCACCAGCAGTTACTGGTAGTAGACAGTATGCCCAAGGTAATTCCTCATTCTTTAATTGATTCTTATCAGTACTATGCCAGCCTAAAATAGATACCTTTACCCTTCTTTTAAATCCAGGAAGGTCATTCTTTTTATCGAAAGGTAGAGATGGATAATTGGATAACCAGTTTTCAGATTCACAAACCTGTCCAAGCCACCAAGTGAATCCATCCTCACCTATACTAAATTTTTTTGCCAGCGACTCGTCAATCATTCGTCGTAAACTCTACACTCCTGTGCGTCTGGGTGATTGTCACAATACACTTCAAGATGAGTATCCTCATGGCGTGTGTGCCAATCATTTATCTTAGCCTCACCAGGATTTTCTTCATTCTCCTCATGAGCATGAAATGCATCATTGTGCATTTCTAAATCTTCTTTGCTGTACTCTAACATACCATGATTGATATGCTCTTTACCATCTTTAGGATCGAGATAAACTTCATGATTTAAATCGTGATTAGGTGTTTTAGTTGTCATAGTTAAATTCCTCCTGTGTTATTTAACCCCTTTCTTTGTACCATAAGAATCACGAATCAAATTCAATGAAGTTAGTGTATTGGAAGGGGTAATTTTATGACATAGACTGGAAATTAAATACAGTCCACTAGTTTCCTTACTAGGTCTCTTAGTTTGGGCAGAGACATCAGGAAACTCACAATATATTGTATCACCAGCCTTCAGTGAAAAGTCACCTTCTATCATGATATCAACACTAATAGAATATATCTGATTGTATCTAGTAACTGCTTGTATCATTCTATCAGTTACTTTATCGTTAGTCTCATCCTTTTTCTTCCTCCAATTATCAATCTGCTCTTTACCATCCTTACCAGTAGGTAAAGTCCCCACATCAAGGACAGCACTAAATCCTCGTGTAATTGATTGAGTAAACTCTGGTGCTACAAAATCTAATTCAGTTCCTGCTGTTTTAACTTTACCACCTGACTGATTATCTTTCATAGAAATATCTTTATGCTTCACATGAAAAGTATATGGATTAAAGAATGTAAACCTAGAGTTGTATGCACCAATCGTAAGTTTCTCATGAAGATCAATATTTTTGTTTACATTATACTTTAATATCTTACCAAACCCTTCTCTTCTATCAGGAAGATTAGTAAACTCAAAACTGTGTGAAATTTTTGAGTCTGCACTACCACCACCTCTAGTAGGCCCTATCAATGTATCAATAGATTTAAATTGATAACCATCCTTTGTCTCAAAGAAAAAGAATCCAGCACTCTTACCATAAGCACCATCAGATGGTATAGACTTAGATGCTAACCAAGTTAAAGTATATAATGGTTTCTTTAAATTTCCAATAAAATTATATGAATTAGAAACCTCTTCTATATCTTTACGTTTCTTAGTCTTAAGAACATCTTTCAATATCTTTTTAACTGATTCAGATATCTTTCCACTATACCTCTTCTGAACTCTTACTTGCTCATTAGCAATATATTCTCTAGTACAGAGATCAAATTGCATTACAGTTTGTTTAGTCGAAGTAAGAACATTCTTTATTCTATTAACATAAAAAGCACCTTGTGCTCCTACAAACTTTAACTCATTATCATTCTTATCTAATGCCCTTATTCTTACTGGTTCACCACCCCTTACTGGTAATCCATTTAAAAGATCTTTCTTATTCTTACCTTCACCTATAGTATTACCAGTATCTGCAATAACTAATGATGCAGTAATATGATTAGAAAGAATACTCTCATAATAATTTAACTCAATAAATCCTCCCGTAAGACTAGCAGAATTGTTAGTCTTTGGATTAGATATGGATAGTTCCCTGAACGTTGATTTTTCTTTTGTCTTAGCCATTATCCTGGATACAACTTAGCAAGAACCATAGTCTTCTTTAAATCACTTACAACATCATACTTATTTACTCCACTAGAAGATGCACCTCCACCAGAACCACCTGAAGTACCACCCTGCATCTGATTAATAGGTACTGGTATTATAGCAGAACCTCTACCACCTTTTTGCACATCGACTCTATCATAAGAAGCAGAATGACTAATACTAGAAGCATTTTGTTCTGTTTTCTGACTTGTTGAATCACTTGCTATTTGTCCACTATCTCCACTTGTTATTTGTCCACTATCTCTCTTCTTAAGATATTCCTCACTCTGATGTTCATCACTTAATTCTACACCAAATATATTTTTCTTTGCTACATCTCCACGTTCAACTGCTGCTTTCTTTTCTGCCATTGCTTTTGCTTTCTCTGGGAAGAAAGACTTAAACAATAGAGGAACATACTTAAATGGATTATACAACTGTAATAGATTTGGAAACTTATCTATTTGTCCTTTCTTACCTCCAGCATATCCAATACCCGCTAACCAATCATATAATCCTAAAGTTTGAGCTGCCAAAGTAAGTCCAGCTCTAACACCACCTCCCGAAGGAATTTCTATAGCAGTTTCTTTAAAGAAATTATCAATAAACCTCAACATTGCACCACCTATCCATTCTCCAACTGCTTTCATAACACCACCAAGTTTCTTGGCCATATCCCACCAGAATCCTGCAGGATTTAAGAAATATACTATTCCCTTACCCACACTCTTACCCAACTCAATCAATCCACCACCCATTATCCACTTCCAAACTGATTTAATTATCTCACCAGTCTGTTTAAAGAAACCCACTACAGTATCCTTCAATTTTTGACCTGCAGCACCCCATCCTTTACCAAGGAACCCATCATATAATAACTCACCAACAAATGCACCAATACCTTCAGCCATTATCATAATAGCTGGTGCTAAAACTGCACCAAAACCTGCAGTACCAATACCTAATGCACCAGAAAGTAAACCACCTAAAACTCCACCTAATCCTGCACCAACACCCATAAACAATGCTTTACCAAGTGGTTCTCCTGATAGTAACTGAGTTACTGCAACAATAAGAGGGCCAATGATAGGTATCTTTGCAAACTTAGCAATGATCTTCATTGGACCTTTACCAAACATCTTTAATCCAAGTCTACCAATACCTTTATTAAATCCTCTACCAAAGATACTACTTCCTCTAGTTCCAAGTCTACCTGGTACATTGCCACCAAACCTTGCCCTAGAAGCATTTCCACCAAATCTTCTAGCAAATCTATTCCTTACTGCCTGAGAAGTTCTTCTATTCTGAGTTAACTTTGCTGATTTAGTTCTAGGTTTTACTTTTGTAGGTTTTGTTTTTGTAGTCTTTGGTTTTTTAAATTGTTGTGATAATACACTCCTTGCTTTAAGAACAGCAAAGGTAGCAAATATTGCTTCAATTAAAGGTAACCTCTTCTGTATCTCAGTAAAATTCTTTATGATACTATTGTTTAATGCTTCATCTGGTTTAACACCAACAAGCATAGCAGTAAGTTTTGTTCCTTTATCTGTTATCCATACCATCGTAGCAAATACAGCCTTGACAATAGGTTCTAAGAACTTACCTATCTTACCAACAATCTCAACAAACTTCTGAATAAATGCAATAATTTTTGGAAGATGATTCATCATCCATCCAACAAATAATATACCTATTGTCTTCCAAATATTAGATAAAAGACTACCCACCCCAGATTTGGATGCTATAGCACCACCAATCTTAGCACCAACACTACCAATTTCAGACAAAGATTCTAAGAATGCTCTCTTCTTCTTCTCTTGGTTCTTTCTTTTCGCTTTTAACCTTTTCTTTTTTGCCTTTGATTCATTTGAAAGTGCTGCAACAATTGAATGAACACCCTCTTGTATCTCAGCCAAAGGCCCACCCTTTAAAGTCCCACTCTTTACATTTACCTTTGGTTCATTGGGTTTTATATCTACAACTTTAACAATAGATTCTGATGGTGCTAATGCTAATGCACCTCCTTTAGATTCAGAGGACTCCTTAGTCTCCTCCATCTTTCCAGCAAATTTGTCTGGATTAATCTTCTTGGGTTTCTTCATTAAACCCTTAGCAGCACCAGCTAGAACACTTCCTATCATTAATCTAAGATGCTATACATTGATTTCATTATTAATGATGAAAGATTATCACCATCAACAGGAGAAAACATAACTAAGTTATCCACACTACCACTATTACCTGCATTACCACTACCAGAACCAGAAGGTACTGGAAGAATAGTTGCTCCACTACTTCCACTACTTCCACTATCACCTGGAACACTATTCATTAATTGAGTAGCAGTCTTAATCGCTCTAACCCCTCCACCACCTTGGAAGTTTTGAATTGGAACTAATCCACCACCATTAAAATTAGATATAGAATTAGAAACTAAACCACCACCATTAAAATTAGATATAGAATTAGAAACTAAACCACCACCTTGGAATGCTTGAACTAAACCACCACCATTATATCCAGCATCCCTTTTAGCACTAGCAGATATATCAGAACCTAAATTATCCAGTTCAGCCTGATTCTTGAGATCCAATAATGCTTTTGCATGTGGATTTTCTGCAAAAAACTTATCTCTATCTTCTTGTGTTATTAGACTCATTCCTCCAGAAATCGTGGTTTTACCATCGACTGTTTTTGATTGTGATGTGGTTTTAAGACCCGTATCAAAATCCATATTAGTATTTGATGTTTCTTTTGTTCTTGGACCTGGACCTCTCATTTTTGTAAGTTCCACACCTGGAGCATAAGTTAGATGAGTTAAAGGTTCCATACCCCGCAATGCTCTTTCTTCATTGACATGCTTAAGCATATATGATTCTTGTTTTTGTCTCTCTTCTGGGTTAGTTACGACACCTTGTTTAGCTAAACCACCTACCTTATATCTACCCATTGTTGGTCTGTTAGTTCCACCACCAGCAGCATTCATATTTGCAAGAGTACCAACACCATACTTTTGAACTGCTCCTTTACTCATAACAAATTCACCTGCTGTTAATTTTGCAGGAACTTTGTCAACTCCACCTGGACCAGATACAAATCCACCTTCTTTAAATTTTTGAACTGGAACTAATCCACCACCATTTAATTCAACTTCAGAATCAATATTATTATCCGATGTTCCCTGTTCAGTATCACCACCACCAGTACCACCATCACTAGACAAAAATAATCCTATTGCTGCAGCACCCAATCCCATAGCAAGTGCTAATCTTGGATTAGCCATAGCCCATTTAGCAACACCAATTGCCATCTGCTTAAGTCCCATCAACAATTTAAGACTACCCGACGCAAGCATCTTAGCAAAAGCAAATACTTTTAATCCTATATCTAATGCAACTAGTGCTAGAATACCTTTAAGAATAGGAGGAAGTGCAACTGTTATAAAGTCTTTTAGTTCTTCTACTGCTTTAGCATTCTTAGGGTTACCCAACCAATCAAGTAACTTAGTGATTCCCCAACCAGCAAGAAGAAGTGAAAATGTTTTTACAATAGCACCTAATATATTTTCAACTGGTGCAGTTGCCTTCTTAATAAAACCAGGAAGTGGCCCTTTCTTATTTGCTTTAGCCTCTTTCTTTTCCTCCTTATCTTTTCTAGTATCTTTCTCTTTCTCTTGCTTTATCTCATCAGCAGCATCCTCTTCTGCTTCAGTACGTGAATCAATAACACCTAGAATACTTTTAACATCAGTAGCAATACCCTCTAACACACCCTGTCCCATATCACTACTACCAGGAAGCATCTTAGTATTTGGAGTTATTCCTTCATCAGATGCTGCATTTGTTTGCTCAACTTCATCAAGAAATTTTTTCCAACTTACTGAATCTTCTCCATCTTTTGCTGCTTTAAAACCTGCCTTCCTTTGCTCTGGAGTTAATGTCTTACCACCTAAAGTTCCTTCTGCTCTCACCTCTTGAGCAAGATTAAAAAACTTTTCAGCTTTAACTTTACCTTTAACTTTACTAAAAGATTTTTTACCTTTCTTCTTTGCTACTGGTTTCTTCTTAGCCTTTGGTTTTGCTTTTACTTTCTTCTTAGATTTTGGTTTTGTTTTTGTTTTTGTTTTTGTACTACCTACTTCTGCGTCATCTCCACGTATATCATCTAATACATCATCCAAACCTTCAGGTATCTCTTCACCTAATTCCTCTGCTACCTCCTCTACTTTTTCTGCTGCCTGTTGTACCTCTTCTGCTACCTGTTCTAACTCTTCTGCTGCTTCTGCTGCTGCTGCCTCTTCTGCTGCTTGTGCTGCTGCCTGTTCTGCTAGTGCTGCTTTTTCTTTCTCTTCCTTTTTCCTTCTAGCATCCTCCCTTGCTGTCCATATTTCTACTCCAAGTCCTAAATTACTAATTTTAGTCTCATTATCACTAACCCTTTTCTCAAGACCAAGAACTCTCGTCAAAGTTTTCCTTTGTGTTACAAAGGACTTACTTAAAGTCTTATGAATCTGAGCAACTTCAATACCTAATCCTTTCTGAATCCCCTCAACATTAGACGCTAGTTTATAATGAGGATCAAATTTTCCTCTTAAATCACCTATTATATTTTTATTGTTACTGGGCATTCGCTTGTTGCTTTTGCTTTTCTCGTTCTTCTTCGAGGTGTTGTTTAAGGAGTTCTACATAGATGTCTCGTTCCCAAGGCATCATGTTTTCTATCTCCGTCAAGCTGTATTTATGGTACTGCATCAAAGCAAAGTTAATCCTGAAGTAACTCTCCAAATTCATATGGGAGAGTGCTACCCGAAAAAACTTGCCAGTCCCTCCAATACAACAGTATTTTTCTTCTTAGTCTTAGGGTTAGTAACAACTACATCATAAGAAAGTTTAGGCATAGTCTCAAAAAACTTTTCAATGTCTTGGAATTGACTTGAACTTAACTGCTCTAGAAACTCACCAATTTCTTTCTTAGTAGAATCAGAAGCAGGCCATGCTTCTTCATCACTGTAGATAGTTTCAATACAAGAACCAATCAAATCAAATGACTGCTCAAGTTGAGTACCTTTAGATTCATTCACATCAAAATTAGTTTCAATAAATTGATCCAAAGAAGGGTACTTCATTGTCATAGACAATGTATCATCAAGTTTAATATTATTAGTATGTTCCTTTGATTTTTGAACTTGGATATTATCTATAGGTATATTAACATCTACTTCTGTTACTCCATCATCAGGACAAGTAACAGTAACCTCAACTTCTTCACCAACAGACTTACCTCTGATATTAAGGAACAAATATTCAATATCAAATGTAGGAAGAGTATCTACTTTAATTTTTGTTTTAATACAAGACTTAAGAACTTCTTTTATTGCTCTCGTAATACTCTTAGTATCCTCACTTTCCATAGCAAGTACTAAAAGTTTCTCTTCCTTGACTAAGAAAGGTCTATATGTAATTGTTTCTCCACTTGACGGCAGTTCCAACTCATACGTTGGTGTGGCAATTTTTGGTAAAGGCATAACAAAATATAATATTATGTGTGTTTATTTAGCAGGTTTATACAGACTTTTCTCTTGCTCTTCCTAAAGCAATGTCTCCACTAGTTGCACCCCTTCCTGAACCTGTTCCACCCCCAATCCCAAAGTCACCAATAGAACCATCTATAGTAGAATTACCACCACCTTCATTACTATTAACGTTCTGTCCCTTAACTGCTTGACTAAGTTGTCCACCTTCACCTGTTGGTTGATTAACTAGAGTCTCACCCAAATTTGGTCCTATAACATTTCCATTCTCATCTACTCTAGGAGCAATCACCTTATTATTTCTATCAACCCATGTAGAATTTTTACCAACCCATCTTGTAGATGGATTAGAAGGATTATCTATAGGACTAGATTTGGTTGATTGTCTTCTTCCAGGATTAGGTCTACCAGCAGTACCACCATTCCTACTAACACTTCTACTAGTAATGTACCTAGTGTAAGCAAAAGATACAGTAAATTCTAAGTTTTGAGAAGGATCATATGAAACAGATGTTGATGAAATATTCTGAGGAAAAGCTTCAACAAATGTATAAATTATATTTCCTGGTTCACCATACACATTAGCAGCTGCTCCATGTACTCCTCTTCTGGATGAAGGTACACCTTGATGATCTTTATTAAACTTATGGAGATATAATAAACACCTATAACTATCAGGATAAGAAGCAGTATAAGTAACACCTTTACTATTAGGATCTCCAGAATCACATTGCATTTGCATAATATATTCTAACCACGCTTCAAACATATAAAGCATTCCATAATCACTATCAATATAAAATGTTAAATCAATACTTCCATCAAACTGACGACGATATGCACTCTTTTGCGTTACACCATAAAAATCATTAGCAATATCATGTGTTGATAATGAAGAACCAGGAAGTGAAGTTGCTTTACATAGAACACTTCCCTCATTCATTAAAATATAAGGTATCTTCTGAGCACTCAAATGTCTTCTAACATCAGTAGGCCATGCCCAATGAACTCTATACTGACTTGACTGAGCAATGTTTCCAAACTTACTCAGAAAATCTTGCGTACTATATTTTGTACCTGGTATGTTCCCAGCCATCTAAATACCATATGGTGTTTCCCTATACTATGTATGTCTTATAAAGGTAAGTTTACTCCAACTCACTCAAATAAGTACCAAGGAGACTCAAGAAACATCATTTATAGATCCCTTTGGGAACTAAAGTTTATGAAATGGTGTGATCGTAATGTAAATATACTTGAATGGGGTAGTGAAGAATTTTTTATACCATACGTATCACCTCTTGACAACAGAGTCCACCGTTACTTTCCAGACTTCTACATGAAGATTAAAGAAAGTAATGGTAAAGTTAAAAGATATGTAATTGAAGTTAAACCATTGAAACATTGTGTCCCTCCCACAAAAGGACGGAAACAAAAAAGAACATTCATACGTGAAGTGGCAGAGTATGCAAAGAACCAAGCAAAATGGAAAGCTGCTAGGTCATTCTGTGAGATGAGACAATTAAATTTTAAAGTAGTTACGGAAAAAGAACTTGGCATTAAATGAACCCTACGAAAATAGACTCACTGGTATGGTGGAGAACCTTACTGGTATAGAAGATGCTGATGATTTAATGGTGGATATTATCGACCGTCTATCTGATGGTGTAACACCAGTACCTGACTTAGGAAACTACTACACATTCATATACAAAGCAAAGACTCCTAATATTACATACGATACTAATCCTTTGGTTGCTGTGACTGAATACATGCCAAATGGATTCAAAGGATACAACTTTCATTGGAATAGAATGAGAAACTATACCTTCATGGAAGTGGTAGGACAATTATATTATGTCAATCCATCAGAGATTGATGAACTAAAGACAATTCCCTATCAAAATTTTGTTCTAAATAACTAAAAAGATAACTGTGGGATTAACAAACGCTAGTGTTTTAACAAATGATGGAAGGGCAGTCTTGTCCTTTGATCCAGATAATCCTTCTATTGCACCAACAGTAACTGTTGATGGAAGCACATATACTCAAGGTGTTGATGGTTTATTTGCAGGTTCTGATGGAAGTATATGGAGTGGTGAAACTCCTGGTAGTGGAATGACAGCATCTGCTGGTTCCCAACTCAGATCTCAGATGGGAAATATTATAAACAATAATGATGTTAGTGATGCAACTATAGAAGAATGGGGAGCTAACGTAAACGGAGCAAATACAAAACTTAATGACGGTGGAGATACAGAAGGTGGTAAAGATGAAGGAGACTCATTAGTATCTGAAAATACACCTAGCAATAATAGTACAAGTTCAAGAAAAAATTATAGTAAAGATTTACGCTATCCATTAGCAAAACTTTCTGATGATGCAGACTTCATGCGGATTTCAATGCTGGAGTATAAACCTGGTAAATTTGAACGAGGTGGACAAGCATCTCAAAGACAAATGACAACCCTAGGATCTGTCATTCTTCCTATACCACCAACTCTTGCAGATAGTAATGCAGTTGGATGGAACCAACATAGTATGAACTCATTACAAATGCAAGGTGCTCAAGCAGCATTTGGGGTAATGAATAGTGAGAATTTTGCTACTGGCATGGCAGCAGAAGCGAATAAAATATTAGAAGCGGCTCAAAATGATGCTGGTAACCTTGGAAGAGCAGCAAGAACAGCACTAGTAGGACAGATACCTGGTATCAATGCAACCACAAACCAACTACTTGCTAGGGATCAAGGGCAGGTACTTAATCCCAATATGGAATTATTATTCGATGGGCCACAACTACGTTCATTTACTTATACTTTCAGACTAACTGCTAGAAGTGAACCCGAAACAAAAATTATCAGAAAAATAATTAGATTCTTTAAACAAGGAATGGCAGTAAAAAAATCTCCTGGTGCTGCATTATTTTTAGAATCTCCTAATGTATTTGATGCTTCTTTCCATTCTGGATATAACAATAATCATCCATTCTTATATAAAATGAAAAGATCAGCATTGAGTACTTTCAATGTCAATTATGTACCTGACGGAACTTATATGACATTACCAAACAAATCAATGACTGCTTATGAAATATCATTAACACTACAAGAACTAGATCCAATCTATGATGAGGATTATAAAAATGACAACGACGAATCAGTAGGTTTCTAATGTCCAATTACTTTAAACAACTTCCAAATTTTGATTACATCTCTCGTATCAATGAGAGAAGATCTAATCGTGACTACTTAGAAGTTAAAAACTTATTCCGTCGTCCAATAATAAGAGAAGATATCTTTACTGACTTTATGTCTTTCACTAAGTATAAAATAGAAGGGGATGAAAGGCCAGATCAAGTTGCTTATAATGTTTATGGTGATGAAGATTTAGATTGGGTAGTACTTCTTGCAAATAATATAATCAATGTAAGAGATGAATGGCCAATGTCACAGGGAGATTTTAATAACTATCTCT
>VTLG01009105.1_pt1 | contig 11948 bp, 5 predicted proteins | sample 4694571 | NCBI WGS metagenome assembly VTLG01 (sample SAMN12604809, study PRJNA352737) | marine metagenome | biome: ENVO:00000447; feature: ENVO:00000209|ENVO:00000569|ENVO:01000036; material: ENVO:00002151; isolation source: viral sequences binned using virsorter ... | reverse complement strand
GGCCAGTCACCCGTAACCTCCTTAGTCTTTGATAATCCTGAGATCTCTTTCATCTACAACTTATTGAGAGATGCTAATGTAGATATACAGAATGAAGGATGGCATTTTAATACAGAAAGACATGTTAAATACACACAAGATTCGGTTACTAATAAAATAGAGATAGGTAATGATATACTTAAGATGGATGTATCCAATGGCTGGTCACATAGACAATATGATGTTGTAAGAAGAAATGGTTTTTTATATGATAAATATGATCACACTGATGATTGGAGTGAGCTTACATCAGATGGTATTGATCTTGATATCGTTAGACTATTTAATTATGAAGATCTACCATCACCATTTAAAAGATACATAATATATAAAGCTGCTACCAGAGCTGCTACACAGATTGTAGGTAATATTCAATTAGCTAAGCTTTTACAACAACAAGAACTTATATCCAGAGCTAATTGCGTTGAGTATGAATGCAATCAAGGTAACCATACTATGTTTGGTCTACCAGAAGACAGTGTATATAGATCATATCAACCATGGAGGGCTCTAGTTAGATAATGTCAAGTATAACACAAACTATACCTACTTATACTGGAGGTATATCTGAACAACCAGATCATTTAAAATTCCCAGGGCAAGTAAAGAATATAGTTAACGCTATACCAGATATTACTTATGGTTTATTTAAAAGACCTGGTACTAAAAGAGTAGGTAGTACACCTATATCTTCTGTAGGTAGTGGGGGATCATGGTTTCATTATTACCGTGATGAAACAGAAGGATCATATTTGGGACAAGTATTAGCAGATGGTACATTAAATGTATGGCGCTGCTCTGATGGTACTAAGATGACTACGGTCTATGGTACAGGAGGAGAGTCAGCTATTAAAACATATCTATCTGCTTCTAATACTGAAGATGTACAGTTTCTAACTATTAATGATACTACATTTGTTAATAATAGGGATACAACTGTAGCTACTACAGGTACTACAGATGCAAGACCAGATACACACTTTGCATTTGTAAGTATATTAAGAGCACAGAATGGTAGACAGTATGCAATGAATGTATATAGTGGTACAACTACATCCACTATTAATGTCGCTACCAGATTGAAAATAGATTCAGATACTTTACGAGAAGATGGTGGTACTGGAAATTGTGCTGGTATAGGTACTCAAGTATTCACTGCTGCTGAAACAGATACAGGTTCAAAGAAGAACCTAACTTTTAGACTTACTATAGTTGGTCAACAGGGAGCTAACCCTGGTGCTAACGAACAAGATGACCATGGTGAATTCTGTTGTTCTTATAATAGAAGAGTTCAATTACTACATGGTGGAGAAGGTTGGTCTAGTGGTGATACAACAACAGTTACTTTAACTCAAGCGAGAGGAGGAGCTGATGGACATGGAGGAGGTACTACTAAAGCAACGTATACCGTTAAAGTACAAGAAAGTGAAGCAAATGCAGTAAAAGCAGATATCAAAGCAGTACGTCCTGCACCAACACCATTTGATGCGGATACAGTTGTTTCAACAGATGCTATACTTGGAGGTATAGTAGATGAATTATCTGGTACAGGAATAACATGTACTATAATAGGTAATGGTATCTATATGACAAAGAGCTCTGCTTTCCAAGTAGAGATTTGTGAGCCTGACTTGATGAGAGTTATGCAGAGTTCACTTAATTCTATATCTGATTTACCTGGTCAATGTAAGCATGGTTATATAGTTAGAGTATCTAATGCTCAAGAATCAGAAGAGGATGATTACTACTTAAGATTTGATGGTCACAATGATAAAGATGGTCAAGGATCTTGGGTTGAATGTGCTGCACCTGGTATAGTTAAAAGCTTAGATGCTTCTACTATGCCTCATGTAATACAAAGGACTAGTTCTACTGAATTTACAGTTAAACAATTCACATATCCTGATCGTACAGTAGGTGATGATACTACTAATAAGATACCTGAATTTGTAGGTAAGAAGATTAATAAAGTTTTATTCTTCCGTAATAGGTTAGCTTTATTAGCAGGAGAATATGTAGTAACTTGTAGACCAGGTACTTTAGGTACACCTAATTTCTGGTCGGATACAGCATTAGCAGTATCCAATGTTGATCCAATAAACATAACAAGTAGCTCTATGTTTCCATCAGACTTATTTGATGGAGTAGAGATAACAGCAGGTCTATTATTATTCAGTACTAATCAACAATTTTTATTAGCATCTGATGATACTATATTGAATCCAGACACTGCTAAACTTAGAGCTGTATCCACATACAACTATAGTCACGATATCCCACCAATATCATTAGGTCAGACTGTAGGTTATGTAGATAACTCAGGTATGTATAGCCGATTTAATGAGATGGCTAATACTGCAAGAGAAGGTCAACCAACTATTGTTGAAACTAGTAGACTTGTACCATCTCTGATACCAAAAGATATAGATATGATAACTAACTCTAGAGAGAATGCTATTATATTATTTGGCAAGACAGGGCAGGATGAAGTTATAGGATATAAATATTTTATTATGGGAGATAAGCGTCCTCAATCCTCTTGGTTTAGATGGAAGTTTAATAACCCACTTAAATATCATTTCATTATAAACGATACTTATTACTATCTAGATTCAGATAATTTCCTACAAACAATGGAACTAGTACAATCTAGTTCAGATATAAGTATTGATCAAGACGGTGTAAATTACCTATTACATTTAGATAATTATACTACTGTTGCTAATGGTACATATGATGCTGCAACTAATAAGACTACATTTGCTAACCAATCTGATTGGATAGATGATGTAACCACACCTAATGGTACACTTGTTGTCGTTGATTCAGACGCAGCTACTAGTAGAGTAGGTAGATATGCAGAATGCACTGTCACTAATACTGATGATTTCACTGTTCCTGGTGATTGGTCTAGTGCTACATTAAATATAGGGTATCTATATGAATATAAAGTAGAGTTCCCTCGTATATATGTAACACAACAGCAAGGGCAGGGTGTTAAATCTGATGTACAAGGATCATTAGTTCTACATAGAATGCATGTTAACTTTGGTAAGATTGGTTTATATGAGACTACATTAAGTAGAGTAGGTAAAGCAGATTATACTGAGATATATGAATCTACAGATTTAGATGAGTATAATGCATCTGATGCTCCGTACTTAGATGAAAAAGTTCAGACCATTCCAGTATATGAAAAGAATAGAAACGTAGATATAGTATTAAAATCCTCCCACCCAGCCCCAGCTACCTTACATGGTATGTCTTGGGAAGGTGATTATAATTCTAAATATTATCGCCGTGTCTAAAGTAGAAATCCATCCAATCAATATGGAGGCTGCCATGGAGGTGGCCTCTAACTTACTTCCAGATGACCGTAGAGAGATCGAAGAAGGTCATGGGCTAGATACTACAGAAATACTAACTCAAGCTGGTCAGAGCCCCTCCTATGTCTATTTCACGATGCCTAACGGCAAGACTGCCGGATTAGCTGGCGTAGATGATGATGGCTTAATATGGATGGTTTGTACTCCTGTTATCTTAGAGTATCCACACGCATTTGCTAGAGGAGCTAGACAATTTGTTCAAAGTAGATCTGAACCTCTACTATGGAACATAGCTGATAAACGTAACAAGGTTCATTTAAAACTACTTAAATTTTTAGGCTTTAAATTTTCAAGAGAAATTTTTCATGGACCTAATCAATTATCATTTATAGAATTTTATAAATTATGGCACTCTTAGATTTTCTGGGAACTCCAAATGAAGATAAGGCAATGCTTGAGCAGGGTCTTATTGAACAAAAATACAGAGACGACTTAGCTAAAGTAGCTATACAAGGCGTTGAATCTGATATAGCTTCCCAAGCTGCTGCGGATAAACGAGCGTTAGACCTTAGTAAGATATTTAATAATAAAATCAGAGCAACAGGTCAGCACTTTCTGAATGCTGAAAGAATTGCTAAGATGAGAGCTGGAGCAGGACCAACTGGTGAAGCTGGTAGATCCACACAGGCAGGGAAAAACGCTTCTTTAAAATTTTTAGGTGCATTGGCACAAAGTGAAGCTCAGCAAAAACATTCTCATGGAGAGGGAGCATGGTCTGATGTTGACCAAGCCTTGAGAAGTTATGCTGTAAACCATGTAGCTGCTAAAGCAAAAGGAGGTATAGGTGTTGGAGGTAAATTTGGTGTCAGATACGAATCTGATTTACCAGGTCAATTAATGAAAGCAGGTAAAATAGCAATGATGGTAGGATCAATGGGGAGTGCTGCAGGTGTATTTGGTTCTGTCGCTACCGCAGGTGGAGGTACAGCGAATGCTACTATGTTTGATGCTATATTCAATAAATCTGGTATAACTGGACCTGGTACATTCTCAGGTGGAGATTTTAGTAAAGTATTAGGGAGTTATTTCTTATGACATCACAACTACAATGGGCTAATAGAACATTACCTAAAGACGATGATTTTAAAACTGGTGAGATATTAAAAACTGGATATGAGGGACTAGGAGAAATAGCTAACAAAGCTAATAAAAGTTTCTCAGATCATATGCAGGTAGTCAAGAATAGTGTCATTAAGTCTCTAGATAATAAAGAGAAAGAAAATGATAAAATAATGGCCGAGCTATCAAAAATAATACCTAAAGCAGGTAAAGCAATACAAGCAGGTATTAAAAATAAAGCAGAGCAGATTAGAGCTGAAGAATTCTTAGGACAGAATGCAGAAAATTCACTTGATACTGAGAAAAAATTTGGTACCGAAACTAATTTCGAGACCGTTAATAGGATTATAAATACATCTAGCCTAGAAGCATCAGCAATATTTGAACAAGATGGAGATGTAGATGGTGCTCTAGCTGCTCTTAAGTTAGCCCCTAATGTAGAGAAAGCTGCAGCACTTGAACTTTATCTAGGACCATTGAGAGAAGAGTTAGAAACTACATTAGTAGATCGTGAATTTAATATCGATGGTGAATGGGTATCTCTTCAGAATGCTACTGATGAACAAAAAGTAAAAATCAAAAGAAAAATAAATGCAGCACTATATGCAAACTTAAAAGAGACTGGTCAATTTACTGATAAAGAATTATACTTTGGATTCGTAAAACCATTAAAGAAAAAGATAGAAGATGAGTATGTTCTAGATGCTGCACAAACACTAAAAGATAAAAACCTTAACCTTAAATTAGAGAAGAGTAAACTATTTAATTCTGAATTAAGGAAATGGAATTTCAGCGGTAAAAGCTTTGCTCTTTCAAACAGACTTAATGCTGATTCTGTAACGAAAGCGAATTTAGCTAATACTTTAGATAATGGTTTAGCGGAAATTGAATTTCTTTTCCTGCATAATAAGATAAATCATGCTCAAGCTATGGCAGCTGTGAATAAAAGTGGTGTTATTACAAGAAAAGATAATGGAAAAAGAGGTACTATTGCTGAACTTTTTCCTGAGAAAGTAGAAACATTCAAAGGTAAGATCAAACAGATTGAAAGTCAAAAACAAACAACATTAGAAGCTGAAAACCAAGGGAACGGAACAGCCTTTAGTGATAGGTGGTCTATAAAATTAGGCGAGATTGATAATATAAATGATTATGCTGAAGCATTAATACAACTAAGAAGTGAAGCAAAAAATTCAGGAATAGATCAGTACTATTTTTCACCAGAAATAAAGAATATCTTATCAAGAGGTGGTCCTGGTAATGATAAACACCTAGCTAAATTTGCAATCTTAATGACTAGAAAGAAGAATGGTTTTGAGATTAACAGTTGGGAAGTAGCAAATCTACCATCTAAGATGCAAAAAGAAATAGGTCCAACATTTGGACCAGATGAACAGCAGACAATACTAGCAGCACTACGGACTAGTATACTTGAACCTTCACTTGTTAGGGCAATGAATTGGAATGAAGCCCAGCAATTGGAACTTCGGACAGAAGCAGTTGATGCTATTATAACTGACTTTAATAATATATATGAAACTCTCGGACCAGAGGAAGGTAACAGAGCTAAAGCGTTAAATACGGCTATTGAAAATTATCAAGGAAAATGGAAGCCAAAATTAGAAGGCTTAGCTAATAATCCAAAAGACAAGAAATTTGAAGGAACAGTAGCAGAGTTACAAGGACTATTACAAAGTGGTCATGGTATTGGTGGTGAATCTTCTGCAGAAATTAATCAAAGAGCTATAGGAATGACGAGTTACCTAAGAAGATTAAGGGATGAGCGTAAAAGTTCTATAGATTCTTATGCGGATGTATTAAATGATAACGAACCTAATATCGGAGAAACCCCACAAACTATAAAAGATCTTATTTTCTACTTAAACACACCTGGGGCTAATATCCCATCTTGGTATAAAAAGATTGCCAGACAAATAGGTGGTGGTGTAACTCCTCAAATGGTAGCACTAAGTAGAGCACAGGCATTAGGTGAGAAGTATGGAATCTCAGATGATCTTATTACTAACAAAGTAGCTTTATATAAAAAAGTAGATGAGAATATTTTACAATTAGAGAAAGCAAATTTCCCACATGAAGCTCAAAATATATTAAGTACGCTTGTTAGTAACCCAGAAGCTAGGGATTCAGCTTATAATGGAGCTATATTACCCCGTGCATCTAGACTGGAAAACCCTTATGATCATATACAGGTTGAAGGTGGTGGACCTTTTACAATAAGAGGTAAGGAAGTAAAATTAAGTGAAACAACTGTTGAAGATATAGGTAAAGCTGGTAGGTCTGGAAAGCTATTCAATATAGGTGCGTTTGGTATGGATCATAGTCAGTTTGAAGAAGTACTAAAACTGTATAGTCAAGAAGAACGAACAGAACTTCTGAAACAACCATTCGATAAAAAAATGCAGGAAAAATTTTTTAGGAATTATCTAGGTATTAGATATAAACTAAAGAGAGCATTGAATGGTACAAATACATCTTGGAATGTAGAAAGCTTAGGAAACATAGGAATTACACTACCAAAATCTATGCAAGCATCACCATTTAATAGCACACATTTATCACCAGAAGTAGCTTGGCTTGCTTATAATATTAATGGTGAGGAGACTTAATTATGGTATTAGAAGTACAAGAAAAACCTGATGAGCTCGATCAAAGAGAAGCTGAGCTTAGGAAATCCGCTGAAGAAGCGGCTGGTTATACAGAACCAACTATACTGGAAGGTATTAACACCGAAGATCAGAGATCACGAGTACGTGATGACCCACGACTAGAAGAAGATGGTGGGGGATTCAGAGGATTCGTAAAAGAACTTCAATCAATTGGTCTAGGTGGTTTACAAGATACAGCATCTTCCTTTGCTACCTTCCCTGAACGTGCGGTTGACATGGTATCAGGTGAGATGCAAAGAGAGCGTCAAGAAACTGGAACCTATAGACCTGAGTGGTCGCCCTTCACAGACTATGAAAACCCTATCGTAACTAAAACATGGTGGGGTAAACTACTGAGAGGTGTGGTACATTTTGGTACTACTGCAGGCGCTATAACAGCAGCAGCTGGTGCAGCTGGTATATCAGCTCCTGCTTCTTTAGCAGGTATGGCTGGATATAGCTTGCTTAGAGCAGCTGCTATCGGTGCAACATCTGATTTAATATCAAAAGAATCTGATGGTCATAATGCACTAGCTATGCTAAGAGATCATTATGGGTTTATTGACACACCACTGAGTACAAAAGATACAGACCATCCTGTATGGATGAAATTTAAAAATATTGTCGAAGGTATGGGCATAGGTCTTGTCTTTGATGGAGCCACTATACTACTTGGTAAAGGTAGTAAAGGTGTTCGAGCACAAGTTGATGCTAGAAAGAAAAGTGTTGACGTTCAAGAAGTAAGAGAAGGTTTACAACAACTTAGAAAGAATGAGTTCGGTGCTAGTAAGAATCCAGAATTAGCGGGACCACACCAAGGTAATCATATTTCAGAAGTATCTCCTGGTAAAGCTAGAGAACAATTGAAACGTACTAGAACTGAATGGGATGCTGAAGATGGATCTACTGGTTCTGTAACAACTGCAGTTCAAAGAGAACGTGTTGGTAGTCAAGGACAGATGACAGATGATATGGTTGAGTCTATACTTAGAGGATTATATAGCGATCAAAAATTCAAAGCCGAGATGGCAGAAATAAAAGCTGGTAACAAAACCTTAATGGAAGTATATGGTGATGCTGTTGAAGCACATCAAAGAATCCTTTTAGGTAGGAATGCAGCTGAGATGTCTGCCACAGAATTTCTTGAAGAAATGTATCGCTCATCAATTAAGTACGATGTAACTGATGCAGCTGGTGACGTAGTTGACACTATTGAAACATGGACTACTAAGAATATTGTAGTTGGAGATTTATTGGTAGGTAGTTTACTTAAACAACTTAGAGATCAAGGAATAGCTGGTAGAGAATTAAAAGACTTTGTAAATCTAATAGATGAAGACGGTCCAGCTAAGCAGATCTTCGATACAATGATGACTGCTATGACTGAGGTGAAACGAGCAAGAGCTTATTCATCTGATTCATTCAGACAGATTGGTGCTGGTAAACGTCAGTTAGCTGTAGAAGAAGCAGTAACAGCTGATATGAAGGATACTAGAGATGCTATTCTTAGTATCTTACAGATAGCTAAAGAACCTGGTAATGATGATTTATTGAACGCTGCATTTGAATTATTCTCATCAATGAAAACGGTTAATAACCTAGATGACTTTGATGCATGGGCTAGAAAAATGATCAAAGGTGGTTCAATGGACCCTAGTAAGCCTGATAGAACAGGTGCTTTGATTAGAGAGATGCAGGGCATGATGGTTCATAGTATCCTTAGTGGACCTAAGACTCCATTAAGAGCTATTATGGGTACATCTACAGCTACATTCCTGAGGCCAATGCAACAGTTCCTCGGAGCTACGATGCGGTTACCTTTCACTGGTGATGTTAGAACAATAAGATCAAGCTTGGCTTCAATGAATGCTATGATGCAAGCTATACCAGAAAGTTTTACTTTATTCAGAAGTAAATTAGATGGTTATTGGAGTGGTGATATATCTAGTATAAAAACAAGATTCAGTGAATTTACTAGAGGAGATGATAACTGGGAACTTTTAAGAAGATATTACGAAGATAGTGGTAGAGCTACAGTTGGTGATCAGGCTTTATTCTCGATGGCTAACATGGCAAGGAATGCTAACAACACTAATCTATTCACTTACTCTACAAAGATCATGGCCGCGACGGATGATTCGTTTAGGTATATCTTAGGAAGAGCTAAGATGAGAGAGAAAGCTATGCTCTCTGCTATGGATGCTGAGAAAAAAGGATTGATACCTGATATTACACCTGAATTAATGGCTGTCTATGAAGAAGATTTCTATAGGCAAATATTTGATGCTGACGGTAATATCATAGATGAGGCTACTAAGTTTGCAGCTAAAGAAGTAACTTTAACTAATGAATTAGAAGGATTCTCTAAAGGCTTGAATGATGTCTTTACTGCTAGTCCGATGTTAAAACCTTTCTTCCTTTTTGCAAGAACTGGTGTTAATGGATTAGCTCTAACAGCTAAACATACTCCTGGTTTTAATTTCTTAGTTAAAGAATTTAATGATATTGCTTTTGCTAAAGCTAGTAATTTACAAGGTTTAGAAAAGTATGGTATTACTAATGCTCAAGAATTAATCAACGCTAAAGCATTACAGACAGGTAGATTTGGTATGGGTTGTGCGTTAGTATTCACAGCTATACAATCTTATTTAGCAGGAAACCTGACAGGTGATGGACCTCTTGATAGGCAGACTCGTCAGATGTGGATAGATACTGGATGGAAAGCTAATTCTGCTAAAGCTGGTTCCCTCTGGGTAAAGCATTTAGAATTTGAACCATTTGGATCTATACTATCTACTGTAGCTAATATAGGTGATGCTAGTATGCTGATGGGTGAAGAGTGGACAGAAGATCAATTCCAAAAAACTGCTTTAATTATTGGACAAGCTGTCACTAGTAAATCTTATATGCAAAGCATGGGTTTATTTGTTGATATTTTAACAGACCCAAGACAATTAGCAAATCTTGCAAACCCAGCTCTTTCTCTAGTACCATTACAAGGTGCACGTAAAGCACTAGGAGAGGTAGTCACACCTTATATGCGTGAATTAGATTCTAGTATAGCATCAAGTGTAAGAAATAGGAATAAAATTACTGAAGGTATAGCAGCTGAACCTTTAGCTATTAAATATAATTGGTTAGATGGTAAACCTGTTAAAGATTGGAAGTTCCTTACCAGATTAGCTAATGCAGTTTTACCAGGAGGAGTAGCATTAGAAGGTGAACCTGGTGTAGATTTAATACATAAGGCAATGTATGATCAACGTCTTTCTGTAAATTTCGCTCCAGATGGTACTGATCTTTCAGCTGCACCTGCAGCTAGAAGTCTATTCCAAGAAGCTATTGGTAAATTCAGACCTATTGATGAGTTAAATAGATTGGCAAAAAATCCTAAGATTATAGCATCTATAAACCAGATGAATGAAGATAGAAAATCAGGATATCGTGGAGATTTTGAACCAATGGATTACTACCACAATAAAGTACTTGCAAAAGTTTTAGATGGATATAGAGAGAAAGGATGGCAAAGTATATTAAATAGTCCTGTTATAGCACAGCTTAGAGAGGAGCAAGCTGTAGCTGCTCAAAGACGTAAATTCAAACAATGGGAGACTGGTTACAATAAAACCACCACCGCATCCCTCAATGATACGCTAAACATGTATAAATAACTATGGCAACAACATTCATTGACCTAAATGGGGATGGGAACAATAACAAAGCTTTCTCATTCGCCTCATATCAAGTAGGTGATATTGTAGTTGAGGTAGATAATGTCATCAAGACAGTGACTACACACTACAATGTTACTAACTATACAACTTCTGGTGGCGGTACTATTGTATTTACATCAGGTAATATACCTGCGTCTGGATCTACTATTCGTATCTCTAGGGATACAGATGTTGATAGTGCTAAGGCAACGTATCAAGCTGGATCGTCAGTTAAAGCAGGTGACTTAAATAATAACCAAACACAGGTTCTGTATGCCTTACAAGAGGAGCAGAACCAAACAATAACTACAGCTCGTATAAAAGATGGTGCTGTAACAAGTGCTAAGATTTCAGATGGTACTATAGTAAATGCTGATGTTAGTGCAACAGCTGCTATAGTTGGTTCAAAATTAGTAGCTTCATCAGGTTCTGTAGCAGGATCTATGTCTTCTGCTCATTGGACTAAATTAGAAGGTATTGAAGCTAGTGCAACTGCAGATCAATCAAACGCTGAGATAAGAGCTGCAGTAGAAGCAGCTACTGATTCAAACGTATTCACCGATGCTGATCATAGTAAACTGAATGCAATTGAAGCATCAGCTACTGCAGATCAAACAGCAGCTGAAATTAGAACATTAGTAGATAGTGCTACAGATAGTAATGTATTCACAGATACACAAAATACATTTGTTAATGCAATAACTTCTTCAGCAGCAGAACTTAACTATTCTACTAATGTAACATCTGATATACAGACACAGTTAAACGCTAAACAAGCATCAGATGCTGAGCTAACAGAACTAGCTACAATGCATACTGATACAGCTAGTGCATTAGCTGATCTTAGTCAAGCAGAAGTACAGATATTAGATGGTGCTACAGTCTCTACTACAGAACTGAACAAGTTAGATGGGGTCACAGCCTCTGCTACTGACTTAAATATAGTTGCTAGTATGACGAAGCAGACAACTATCTCTGATCAAGATACCTCGTATCCTACATCAGGAGCTGTTGTCGATTACGTAGCTGCACAGATAGCACCTATTGGTGGACTAGAAGTTATAGCTACAGATGCTGCATTCCCT
>VTLG01013701.1_pt1 | contig 11952 bp, 17 predicted proteins | sample 4694571 | NCBI WGS metagenome assembly VTLG01 (sample SAMN12604809, study PRJNA352737) | marine metagenome | biome: ENVO:00000447; feature: ENVO:00000209|ENVO:00000569|ENVO:01000036; material: ENVO:00002151; isolation source: viral sequences binned using virsorter ... | reverse complement strand
ATAACACTAGAAGCTTGTACTCCAGCTTCAACAACAGTAACACCTGTTCCTTCAGTTACTGATTCTGTTCCAGTTGTTCCTGCAGCTTGAACACCAGTTACACTAAAACTAATGCCACCTGTTACATCATAAGTGCCAATGCTAAAACTAGAAGAAACACTACCCACTTCAGTAGGGCTAACAGTAGCATCACCTGAGACAGTATAGCCTGTACCTATAGCAAAAGACCCTGCTACACCACTCTCAACAATGGTTATACCAGTACCTTGACCTACAGAATAACTTCCAAAAGAATACTGAGCAAGTATTCCTGTCTCTGAAACAGTAACACCTGCTCCCTCAACAACAGATTCCGAGCCAACATTCATTGACATGGAAAGGCTAGACACCCCTCCTTCATTCCACGCCCCTTGATTCCATCCAGCACGGCCCCAGCCTGTGCCAAATATAATAGTGACGCTTGACATAATTTAAGCTAAACGAATGATCGCATTATTAGCATCGTTTGCTGGATACTGAATAGTAAAGTCTCCAGAACTGGAAGATTTATCTCCACCAAAATCTAAAACACAAACTGAAGGATAAGCAGCATGATTTGTAGTTGCTCCTGTTCCTGCTGTGGTTAATGTATAGTTATAAATTACTGCACAACGAGCATTAGATATACTAGAAGAACCCCAAGTTGTATCTGCAAAATCAAGAAACGCTGTAGGAACAGCACTGCTATTATCTGACAAACCTAAAGTAACACTGGTTAACGCCTGCCCTTTAGCTGTATAATTAGTTCCACTAACCTCGTTAGTAGCTGTATATCCCGTCAAATCTTCATTTGCATCTGTACGACTAGCCGTAAACATTGCAATATAAAATGTATCTGCTGCTATTGCAGAAGAACCTGTACGAGTATGTTGTGTCCAGAAATGAATGCCTGCGGTAATCTCTTGCTTGTAAGAACCGCACATTGCTTGGTTAATTGCCATTATAATCTCCTTATAATTTCAGCTTCCTCATGGAAACCTTCTTTTTTCAAAATGTTCCACAGTGTGGTACGATCCGATTCGATGGCTCTTAACATGTACTCAGCAATTACCGCCTTTACCTTTTCTCTAAAGGCAAGAGCCTGCTCACGAACATGAGGCGGTGCATCGGTTGATATAGAACAAATTTTGTTTACACACATTTCGGATATCTCTTCTGGAGAGTGACCACGATTATTACTTGTAAAAATCTTGACAGGACCTATTTCCCCTGTCCCTACAGAACTATTATTAAATGTCATGTAACTTCAATCCTCAACTGACCTGATCTATAAACATCTTTTCTATCTCTACCTTCACCAAGATTTTTAAGTCTTGGCAAGCACTCTTGGTAGCGAACTTGATAATAACTTAATAATTCAGGATCACCTTTCATAAATATATAAGCTTCTATTAAACAAGCATAAAGCAATGTATCCGAAGCGTTTGTTCCTAGCCATGTGGTTGTATTAGTGGAAGATAAACCTTCAGGAGAATAAACATAATGAAACTCCATTGTATAATCTACATCGGGCAACGGAGCTACAATTAAATTTGTATCATTAAAAATTGCATAGAACTTTGGTCTTCCTGTTTCTGTTGTATCAGGATAGGACTCTTGAATAAAATTAACATCCTTATTAAGAAGGAAATGATATGTATTAGAGGAAATAACCGATAAAGAAAAAGGCGCTAAGAAATCATTAGGCAACGCTAAATATTTATTTGCTGAGGCTAATGTTCCTTGTTGGTTTTTACGAAACACCGCCAGTTGAGTTTCCAATAAAATTCGTTGCTCTGCATTAGAAATAAACTGATCAATCTGAGAAACAAAAACAGTTTCAGTATTGTCCGTATAATCTTTAATAGCCTGAACTAAAGTAGAATAAGTAAATGCCATATGCTTAACTCGTTTTTATTGTGACAGTTCCGATAGAAGAACTGATCTGCATGGTGGTTAATCCTTGAGTTCCTAGTATCATTGCGCTGTTCCCATCTCCAACAGGGTCCCAAGAAAACAACCCACGTCCTGAGGTTGCTCCATTAGGTCGAGGATCAAACAAAGCTTGAGGATCAGATATAGGTATTCTTCCTACCCAGTTTTGAGGCTGATCAGGATCAAAGACATCTCTGCCTACACGCAATCCTGTTCTTATTCCTGTTTGAACCTCATAGACAAGCTCACTTAAAGGATACCTAAATCCTGTTTTATCACAGTATCCAAAAGCATACTTGCCTCTTGCATAAGGATAACTCATGCTGAATAGTACTCTGCTAAAGGAATTAATCTAAACGGAGCTTTAACTCTGTTCTCCTCCGCTGCTAATTCAAACTGCTCTTCATATATCTGTTTTAATAAAGGAACTCTCTGGGCAGCTTCAGGTTTTTTAATAGCAATGTAATAAGCAAGACCAGCTACCATTGCTGGTAAAAACAAAGCAGGGATATCATAATTGTTAGAACCCTTTATACCTGTATCAGTCATTCTTCTTACTCGCCAATATACAAACTCAGCACTTGTAAACTCACTGCTTGCTGTAGGATAAATGTAAATAACAGGGGCAACCCTTTGACGATCAACCCAATATTGATTAGGACGACCTTGCTCAAGCTTGTCAGGGATTGATCCATATGTAACAGGAGATACACGAGATATGCTTGAATCAATTTGCAAGTTTTGTGTGCCAGGATTTGTGCGAACTACAGCCTCAATTAGATCAACAGTATCATCATCTAAAGTATAAGTTTGAGTTCCTTGAGTAAAAGTAAAAGACTTTTCTTCAATACACCACAGGTTAAGACCTCTGTTCTGCCATTCAAGTCCCATAAGGTTCAAGCTTCGCCTAGCTGTTTTAAGATCGTAACCAGTACGCATCTCTAACCCGCAACGCTCAAATGCTTCTTCAGCCATTTCATTTATATCAAGGTTAAAAGTAGCTGTTGTCTCAACCGCCATTTAATATTCCCCTACTTCAATAACCTACTTATTCTGGTTGTTGTTACGGCGGTTGTAAGAACTTGCAGCTCCTCCACCTTGCATCCTTCGTTTACGCTTGCTGAGTTCATACATATCCTCACCAGCTTCACGTACAGACATGGAACCTTTTTTACCAAGCTCACCTGCCATGGTTCCTCGCCCAGTTTCTGCAAGGCCCCCAGAGTAACCTCCAGCTTCCATTAAAATTTTTGTATCATCAACACGAGGAAGACGAGTGCGCCCTCCCATAGCCATGCCATCACGCCTATCTCTAATCATACCGCCCCCTTCTTTAAATAAACCACGTATTTTATCAAAAAAACTTGATTCTTTTGAAGAAGCAGGTTTTTTTCCAGGAAACTGAGTAGTGCTAAAGCTTCGGGACTTAGGGGCATTTTTACCATATCGGTCAATAAGCGTAGAATCTTTTGCCCAATCTTTAAAAGACTTATCGTCTCTATTAATTTTTCTAACAATAGATTCTCTTTGAGCGTCATCTTCATCCACATATGAAGAATCACCAGTGTCGCTAAATTTTTCTTTTATAGCTTTTCTTTCTGATTTTCTTTTTTTCAGAGAGTCATCTTGCGATTTTCTTTTTTTGCTCCAAATTTGGTCACGAAAATATTTACTACTCATCTAAATCTCCTAAGCCATAGGTCCGTAAGTAAAAAAACCTTTCGTCTGTCTAATTACATTGCCACCTTTATTAACACCATAAGCTGCAACACGGCGTTTCTTAGCTACGCCGACATCGCTACCATCTCCTTCCACAGAAACAGGCATATCACCATATGCATCTTCAGTTTTAACCTTGTTCTTGGAAGCCGTTTTTGGATTTAATGTTGGCATCAAGCTTTCCTTTTCTTTCTACCTTTGTCCATGGTTTTAACCGCAGCAAATTTTCTGCGACCCATTGCTTTCTCCATGCCTTCACTCTCACGTCTTCGAGACCCAAGATTACCTTTTGTCTTACGATTGCGTGATCCTAAAGATTCATCAAGACGTGCATTAAATCCTTGTTTTTTCTTTTTCTTTACTGCACCTCCCTTGCTCATGGTTTTTTTTGGTCGCCCTACTTTTGAACCATACGTACCTTTACCCTGTGGCATAACCCTATCTCCTTCACTGTTTGCTATTGCTAAAGCCTGTTTACGATTTGTAACCTTTTTTCCAGAACTGCTTTTTAAATTACCACGTTTAAACTCACCCATAACGAGAGCAATTTTTGCATCTCTGGTTTTAGACATTACATTAACTTCATTACAATGGTAAACAAACCAGACATTATAGCGACATTAAAAGCCCACGTAATAATTTCTAATCGTGCTAGTCGCTTCTCCACTGATTCCCATCTTACAGCGCACTCTCTTTCGTGCGCCATAAGTTCTGCTGATACATCCATCTTAGCCATCGTACATGAATGTAGCTGACGTAAGAAGATCAGCATCTACAGGCATGTCAAAACTCATACTCGTAGGAAAACGAATACCTGAACCGCCAATGTTAGGATAATTAACAACACCATCACCCTGACCAGGATTAAAAATAAGTTTGGAATTTCCTGTAGCTGTAGAGGTAGCTCCATTCTCCATAGTAATCTCAGCCTTTGCAGCATTAGCCGCTTGAACTAAATACCAGTTTTTTAAACGAGTATCCTGATTATTAATCATAACCCTAATACCAGCGACAACTCCAGCACTTACACTGTTACTATCAGAAGCAGAAGCTTTAATGGAAGAAACAAACTTGAAAAATTTAGAACCAGTTCTCGTAGCTGAACTTGGTCCTACTATATCTTCTGTCTGATATTTTCCATAAACATCCAGACCTGCTACCGTATAAGTAATGGAACTAGAGTTTCCATCAGAGGTAATGTCAATCTGCCTACATAGATTTCCAAAATCTACATACCCAGCATTATCTCCAACAGTAAGAGCATTTGTAGTTCCATCACTGTAGATTAAATCTACACGGGAATACAAGTTAGCCGTATAAACACTGGCAGCATTAGGTCCTGTCAGAGTTTCGCTAACTTCAAGGCCACCTTCATTAAGACCTTTTATAGTAAAGGTCAAAGAGGAGTTGTTATTACCTGAAGAAAATGAAACACGCCGAGGAGAAAACACCGTATAGTTTACACGTCTTTGCCCATTCTTCTCGTCTGAATCTGCTCCATTAATGGAAAGCTGTCCTGTTACACTTTGAGATGTGCAAATGCCATCACCGTCACCAGCAGTAGCCATCCCTCCATTATTAAGAACATAGAACTGATCATCAGTAACAGCCGAAGCATCTGCAACCGCATCAACGTCTGCCGCAGGATTACTTTGGTTTTCAGCCGATCCAGAGTAGGTGTAAGTAAATGACCTTAAAGTAGTCATCAGAACCTCCTTCTAGTTCGTTAAGAATAATTCGTATTTTGCTGATAAAGAACAGTAAGCCTAACTTCACCAGAAGATGTTGCCGCTGAGTTAGTAACATTCAGTCTTACATCACTTGTTCCGACATCTTCCCACGCTAAGGCACCCCCAGCTTTTGTAGTAGGATACTGCCTGCCAGCCGTTGTGCCAATAGTATAAGCATTAACAAAAGCAGTAGCTGAACCGCCAACCGCTCCCACACTGATATTGGTTGTGCCACTCGCCGCAGTAATAATATCAAAAACAATGTCGATGATTTGCGAATTTGCTGGAATGATTACATTTGTTGCGGATGCTGCAATAGCACCGCTTGACAAGTCAATGGCTAAAGACTGAGCCATTACCACCTGACCAACATTTTTCATATCAGTGCCAACGGTTGTCCCTGTCGTCTGGTTAATAGTTCCTGCTTTAATCGGACCCGAAAAAGTTGTTGAACCCATTTTATTCTCCTATGAGAGATAAGCCAAACTGTCTTCATAGAGTCTGCTGGGACAGTCAGTAAGGCTAGTTAACCCCAGAAAAAAAGAGGGGGTACAAGACCCCCTCCCCTAATATTAAGAACCACCTTCAGAACCAAAAATTCCAAGTGGGTCAGAAACGCCAAATGAATAACGCTCCCTTGCTTTGTAACGCACGTTACCCGTATCAAAGTCACCATCCATAGACTGCTGGAGAGGAACACGAGTAAAGTGTTTCATGCCGTTAGGCACATCAGTAACAATATACCAGGAGTTGGTATCAGTAAGATAGTGATTTACTGCATACCCTTCTGGCACCGTACCATTGTGCTTGATGGCGTTAATGTCATTGTCTGCCGTACCTGTGCGACCATCCGAATCTAGGATACGGGTTGCCACAAACATGTTGTTTGGCGGAACAATTAACTTGCGAGGACGGGCAGCAATCAACAAACCCTTCTCATCAACCCAACCAGCAATTTGAATTACAGCGGCCTCAAGCGAGGTCTCATTCAAATCAGCCTGAGTTGTTGGAGTGTTTGCGTTGTTACCACCAGCAACAGTCGGGTGGGCAGTATTAAAAAGAGAAACACCGTCACCTGAGTTGTAGTTGTTGGTTGTTGGAAGTCCTTGGTTAAGAGGAACTGCAGCTTTAACCTGTTTGGTATAAGCCATAGCTCTTGCTAACGCTTTTGTATAACGTGCTGAAAGCGAGTCATACAAGTTGTCTTCCATAGCTTCTTCCGTAATGGCGAAGCCCATCGCAATAGTTTCGTTATTGTACCTAACAGAAAAACTCTCGCTTGCGGTATCGTAAGCAATCGCTTCACCTTCAGGTTTAACAGGAGCCTGCCCGAAACCCGTTAACTTTACTTCTTCCTCGAATGAACGATCAGAAGTTTCAGTTTCATAGATTTCTGCACTCTCATCTTCGTAGGTTTCATAACTCAAACCAAACAAAGCATTGAGACCAGGAAGCAGCTCCTTCAGCATTTGTGCTCGTGAAATAGCCATTTCTCAGCCTCCTTATGCCAATGTGCTCATATCGTACTGATGCACACCTGGATTCCATGTAACAAGAATATCAGGATATGTATCAGTCCAATTATTATTAGGCGCATCAAATAGCCCAATAATACGAACAGCTAGGGTTGCGGTTGTAGCAGCATCAGCGTCAACTGTCATTTTACTCTGCTTACTTAAATCCAAAGTATTAACAGAAGTAATGTTCGTCAAAGCAGAGTTCAACCCTGCATCTGCCGCAGTCATTGCTGCATCTGATTGTACCTTGAAGACAGCACGAGGATTGTCCCAGACAAATACCTGAACATCGGTATGTCCACTGGCAGTCATAGCGCTTGCTACAAGATGATTAGAAAACGTAAGTGCTCCTGTGCTTCCGTCAATATAACGAAAACCACAGGCTATCCCTATAGGAGTATTCGTTGCCGAAAACGTAGTCGTAGGGGTAGCTGCAATAGCAGTTGTAACACCAGCCGCAAAATGCACAGGTTGACCTGCAAAAATTGCGTTAGTGTTATTGGAACCCAAAGGATACATGGTTTGACCACTCGTGTTGTATCCCTGACCTAGTATTCCGACTTGAACCATCCCATAAGGAGCTTGTACTGAACCAGCCATGATTCACTTTCTCCTTATAAAATACGGAGAGCTATTGCCCTCCTTTGCCAAAATCTACCCTTGTCTTTCTCTCTGGTTGTAAGAGAGGCATACGAGGGTCCTGTTCCCGCATGAAATTAGAATCGACTGCAGCCATTTGCTGATCAGCCACATTCTTATAGTACTTGGCACGTTCTTCTAGTTTTTCTTTCGGCATCTTGCAAAGAAGCAATCCACCTACTTCGATGTTTCCATCTGCTCCGAAACGTGAATCCACGTCAGATTGAATACAAAGTTCAGGGTGATCTTCGGCTCGACACGGAGTCCAGCCTCCCCTAAACATTTTAGAAACATTAGTGTTGTCAGCGTGCCCGACTATTGAAGTGCGTATCCACCTAAAAACCCACCCTTCTTGCGGATCGGGATTGGGTAAAATAGATGGTGGAACCCACCCACTTTCAGTGCGTGACTGTAAATCACGAGTTTCATGCTCTCTTCTAGTCCGAGAATCATCTACCATGCGCCGTATCCTTTGCTACTTGATTTGCATACTGCTCAGTAGTCAGACCAAGTTTCTTGGCGAGGTCAACTTGTGTACTACTAAGCGTTACTTTGCGTGGGGACTTAACAGCCCTTGTTGCTGGAGCCACCACGGTTCTGCGAGAAGCTTCTCCTTTCGATGAAGCTTCTTCCACATTTCTTTCTGTATTTCCAGAAAAATGATCTGGAAACACATGTCTCATTCTTTCATCAACAGCCTGATAATAATCTTCAGACCGTGGATCAAGCTTTTGATCTACAACAAGCTTGTCATGCAGACCATAAGCAAATGAAGTCATCTCCTTGTCTTTCCCAAACCATGGGTTCTCCCGAAGCCATTCTATAGCTCTAGGATCAGGAGGAGGAACATACTGTTGCTGTGCCTGCTGTTGCTGTACTTGAGGTGCATTTGCCTGTGCTCCTTGCGGAGGGCGCAAATCTTCTACGCTTCTTTTAGAGTATTGAGCATCATTAACTTTCTTTTGAGCCTCAACAATTCTATCCGTATCACCAGCATCATAAGCTTCACGAAATTCTTTTTCTGCCATTTGCATTTCAGAATCTGTTTTTGCTTCTGTTGCTTTGTATAAAGCGTCATTACCCTTCTGCAACAAATTCTTTAAGTTACGATTTTCTGAGATAACACGTTGAGCATGTGTCAAAGCTTCTTTGTTTTGACGCTCTGCCACTTCTTTAGCACGACGTTGCTCGTGAAATTCATACTTCAATCGCTTAATACGTTTCTGAACTCTGTCTGAATACTGACCTATCTCATCTTCAGGTATATCAAAATCTTCTGAAGCTACTTTATCCTTAGGAGATATACGATCTTCTTCTGGAGTATCATCAACTACTTCAATCTCTATATCGCTTTCGGTTGCGATCTCTACCGTTTCTTCAGCCATTATGCCCTCGTATATCCACGAGGATCATCTACAACTGCCTCGACTGTATCATCATTAATGAGCCTAAGCTCTTGACCATGAACTTTAATTCTAGTTCCTTGAAATGCACGGAACAAAACAAAGTCTCCATCTTTGCACCATGGACCTGAAGGAAAGCGTTTCTTATCAGAATACGCATCAGGTCCCATAGCCATAACAAAACCTACAACACTGGAAACAGCTTCTGTTTCTCTAAGCTGATCAGTTTTAATAATTCCACCTGCTGTCTTTTCTTCAACCTCAGGAATACCTATAAGCAACCTGTAACCTTGGGGTACAGGAAGCTGAGTTGTTTTCTTTTTATCTTTTAACTCAACGACTTCTGACATGTTTCACCTCTAACTGCGCTGCTTCTGAAGGGGCAACGATACCCTTGCGTCAATCTTCTTCTGATTCTTCACCTTTAAGAATATCAAGAAGTTCACGTTCTGCGAGAGCAATACCATCGATGCGACCTACCATCCTTTGGTATTCTCCATAATCCTTTGCACCCCCTGTGGCTAAATGATCGGCACCTTCGTTCATATAATCACGGAGACGTTTTTGTAACAGTCCAGCTAAATCATGCAACTCCATTAAGAATTACCCTTAGGAGAAAAAACTTCAGCTTGTTTATTAATCTTTGCCCAGTACTTCTTAGCTTGATCACGGTTCATCCTATCACCCTCAAGGGTAACCAAGGGAACAACATTATCTTTGGGGGGTATTGTTTTTTTCTTGGAAGCAGAAGGTGCTTTCGTAGTTGCACTGACACCTGTTACTCCAATGTCTACCGAAACGAAAGCTTCGTTTACATTGGGAGTTGAGGGATCATCAGCCTTGTAATGACCCTTCGCACTTCGTGCCCGTGACTTAGATACTGCTTTCTTTACCATCAGTCTTCCTTTCGAGTTCTATCAAGGACAGCTTTAGAAATCTCCACACCAAGCCTTGCCCCTTCCATTTTTTCTTTTTCTTCTAACTCAGTTAATTTAAAATCTCCTTCGAGAACATCACTAGCTATACGAGCACCAATCTGCGCTCCTGTTATTTTCTCTTGAGATTCAATCCTTGCACGTTCTCTGGCATCTGTCATCTCTGCCTTATCCATATCAACCTTGGCTCTCATCATATCAGCCTGAGCTTTTCGTTCTACTTCCATACGGCGAATGTTAAGCTCTTCCTGCTGTTGCTGTACAATTGGATCTTGAGCCATTTCCAGAGCTTTTTGTTGCTGTGCTTCTGCCTGATCTTTCTGAAGAAGTTTATCCGATGCCTGAGCCAGAAGAGTAGATAGTTCTTTCTCAACATCACGAGGCAGAGGCTCTCCCTCAGGAGGCAATGGAACGCCAAGTTGTTTTTCAATTTCATTTCTGTATTCAAAAGCCAAATGCTCACGAATGTGAGACTCAGCCGCAGACTGTATAGCTCCTGCCTGAGGAGACTTTGAAACCAACTCCATAATCTTTGGGTCCTGCAAGGCATTCATGTGAACCGTAATGTGAGCCTTGTGATCTTGATAGGAGAAAGCTTTTACAGGTTTGCCATTAATAATATTTTCATTCTCTGTTACAGGGTCAGTTGGTTTAACATCATCCTTATCAGGAACAATCTTATCAACATCCTGCACTCCCATAGTCATCAGCATCTGTCTGTGCAACTCTGGCAAGTCATACATCTGAGGAGCCTGAGATGCTAACTGCAAAGCCGCTTGATACTGCATAACCCTTTGCGCCATTGTTGTTGCATTCGGATCAGAAACAGGAATGATATCAACCCTGTCATCAAAATCTTCTGCACGAACTCCTCCCGTCTCATAAGCATAAGCCTCAGGAAGATAAGTCTTAATCAAGGAAGCAAGTATCGAAAACTCTTTACGCATAGACGCATGAAGACGTGCCTGAACCGCAGACATAACTTTCATGCCACGCTCTATAATCGCCAGCGTTGTTCCGACAGGAGCCTCGCCATTCATGTCGCTGATCTTCATATCAGCAAGGGATGCAAACCTTCTGCCTTCTTCTACAATATTCCCCAGCAACTGGTATAAAACATTACTGGGTTCTTTGTACGGCATGAATGTAATGTTGTCACGGATCGCTCCGCCAGGAACATCCACGTCCCTAAACTCACCTGGCATGATTGGACTCTGGTCACCCTTAATTCTTAGCCCCCTTGCTTTTAATCCAGCAGGAAGATTAGAAAGAGTCCCTGCATCAACAAGCTGACGCAGAATAGATGTTGCCGATTTTGTCAAACCGCCAATGCAATGGATTAATCCGTATCCGTAAAAACCCAATGATGGCAAGTACTTATAATGAACAAAGTGAAGCATCTTTGTCTTGGAAGGATTATCTTCTTCCCAGTTGCGATAAATAGAAAGCACCTTACCTGAGGTCTTATCAATAGTGACAACGTAAGGAAGAGCAATACCTGTTTGCTCTCCATCCTGTTCATCTTCAAAGTTTACAAGATCAAGATCAACATGACACTCTAGCAACGTGTAGCGATCATCATACTCGAATGAAGGACGCTCACCTTGCAACTCATTGTACTGCTCTTGAACTTTTGTATAATCAGGAGAAGGATTTCCTAAATCAATATCTCTGTAAAACCCTGCAATCTGAAGCTTTCTCACTTCATTCTTTGTCTTCTTCATTACATGAGTATAGCGCCCACAGCTATTTAAATCCGAAGCTCCATACGCCACGACCATATCTTCAGCAGGAACAAACACGGCTGTCGGTCTTTCCATGTCTGTATCATAGTAGACTTTCTTAAACGCACTTCCTGCCAACGGCAAAGCAAACAGCATGTTTTCATGTTCGCTTCTGTAATCAGGCATACCTTCGGTAAGCTGATAATTCATTTCTTCTTTAACACGGTTAGCTTGGCTTTCTTTCTCTTCCGTAAGATCACCAACAATTTGAGTTCTAACAGGTCCCTTTGCTGGAAAGGTTTCCATAATTGACTGAGCCTGAAAACGAATAA
>VTLG01009104.1_pt1 | contig 11953 bp, 15 predicted proteins | sample 4694571 | NCBI WGS metagenome assembly VTLG01 (sample SAMN12604809, study PRJNA352737) | marine metagenome | biome: ENVO:00000447; feature: ENVO:00000209|ENVO:00000569|ENVO:01000036; material: ENVO:00002151; isolation source: viral sequences binned using virsorter ... | reverse complement strand
GGTTATTCGCGACCACAGTCTTTCTCTAGCGATAGATATAAAAATTCCATGTCATAGCCAAAAGGAGAGTAGATATGAAAATAAAAAATACAGATATTAACCATATAAAAGCATACGACAAAAATCCTAGAAACAACGCTAAATCAATAGATAGGGTAGCAGATAGCATAGCTGAATTTGGTTTTAGGCAACCTATAGTGGTTGATGAAGATATGATTGTTTTGGCTGGACATACAAGGCTTCTAGCATCTAAACAATTAGGACTTAAAAAAGTACCAGTACATATTGCTGATGGTTTGACTAACGCACAGAAAAAAGCATATAGAATTATGGATAATAAATCTTCAGAAGATTCAGAATGGGATCAAGATTTGCTTAGTTTAGAAATAAAAGATTTAATACAAGATAATTATGATCTAAATATGACAGGTTTTACTCCTGAACAATTAGATGCTTTATCTGTTTTAACTGAAGCTGTATTAGAGGGCAAAACCGATGAAGATGATATACCTGAAATACCTAAAGAACCTAAAAGTAAACTTGGTGATATTTATGAGCTAGGACATCATAGGTTAATGTGTGGTGATAGTATTAGTATTGATGATGTAGATAAATTAATGGATGATAAAAAAGCAGATATGGTTTTTACTGATCCACCTTATTGTCTTAATTATCAATCTAACAAGAGAACAAAATCTGGAAAATTTGATGTAATTAAAAATGATGATGATTTTTTAGATATTGTGCCAATTATTGAAATCGCATCTAATGGATGGGTGTTTATATGGACAACATGGAAAGTTATTGATACATGGATTGAAAAAACAAAAGGTCTTGGTTTTATGAACAATATGATTATTTGGTTTAAAGGTGGTGGAGGTATTGGTGATTTAAAAAAAACATTCTCAACTGATTATGAAATTGCTCTAGTTTGGAATAGAGGAAGTGAATTAAAAGGTAAAAGAATTGGTAGTGTTTGGAATATTAATAAAGATGGTAGCAGTTCATATCTCCATCCAACTCAAAAACCTGTAGCATTAGCAGAAGAAGCAATAGATAAAACTACCAAAAACGCTGATATAGTCTTAGATTTATTTGGTGGAAGTGGTTCAACTCTGATTGCAGCAGAAAAATCAGCTAGAAAATGTTACATGATGGAACTTGATCCTATATATGTAGATGTAATTATTCAGAGATGGGAAAATTTTACTGATAAAAAAGCAAAACTAATCAATGGCTGAGATACCAAATTATCCAATAGCAGTTATATCTAAACTTTTAGATTTATCTGAACGCCATGTTAGAAGATTGGCTGCTGAAAATATTTTAAAAAAACCTGAAAAGAATAAGGGTTGGGAAATAACTAATGTAACTTTATATATTAGATATTTAAGAGAGAGAGCATTTGGAAAAGATATTAGCACTACTGATTTACATAATGAAAAACTAAGACTTACTAAAGCACAAGCAGATAGAGCAACACTAGAGGTTAATGAATTAGAAGGAGAACTAATACCTGCTCAATTAGTTGAAGATACTTGGATTAATTATAGCTCTAATGTAAGAGCAAAACTGTTAGCATTACCATCAAGGATAGCACATGAAATTATAACTATTGAAGATTACCAAGTAGCATTAGAAATATTAAAAAAGCAAGTAAACGAAGCATTAAAGGAATTATCAGAAGATGGAATACCTCAAAAATATAGATCGCGTAATAAAAAGCGTAAATCTAAGTTGGAAACCACCAAAAAATCTTAAGATTAGCGACTGGGCAGACAGCTTTAGAAAATTATCACCTGAATCATCTGCTGAATCAGGAAAGTGGTACACAAGCAGGGCAGAGTACCAACGAGAAATAATGGACACTTTTAATGATCCTAATATTGAAAGAATAGTCGTAATGACTTCTTCACAAGTTGGTAAAACTGAAATATTGTTAAATGCTATTGGTTATTACATAGACCAAGATCCATCACCTATGTTAGTTGTTATGCCAAGTTTAGCTATGGGACAAGCATTTAGTAAAGACAGACTATCAGCAATGATAAGGGATTCTAGGAAACTACAAGGTTGTGTTAAAGATGCAAGAAGTAGAGATAGTGGAAATACCACAATGCACAAGAAATTTGCAGGTGGACATATATCTATAGTTGGTAGTAATAGCAGTGCCTCACTAGCATCAAGACCAATAAGAATTTTGCTAATGGATGAAGTTGATAGATTTGAGCTTAGTGCTGGTAGTGAGGGTAGCCCTATTGCACTTGCTGTAGCTAGAACTAAAACATTTTGGAATAGAAAAATATTTATGTGTTCTACTCCAACCATAAAAGGACTTTCTGCAATAGAAGCAGCTTTTGAAGAATCAGATAAACGCTATTACCATGTTCCTTGCCCTGAATGTGAACATAAGCAAGTATTGAAATGGAAAAATGTTGTATGGGAAGAAGATAAGCCTGAAACAGCAGCTTATGCTTGTGAAGAATGTGGATCAGTCATTGAGGAATCAAAAAAACAATGGATGTTAAAACATGGTGAATGGAGAGCAACAAATGAAACAAGTAATACAGCAGGATTTCATATATCAGAACTGTATTCTGTTTGGAGTACATGGTCGCAAATGGCTACCAACTTTCTTGAAGCTAAAAAGAATCCTGAAACATTAAAAACATTTATCAATACTGCTTTGGGCGAATCATGGGAAGAACAAGGTGATGCAGTAGAGTATGACACTTTATTACAAAGAAGATTAGCTTATGATAAAACTAGTGTTCCTGAAGATGTTTTAGTTATAACAGCAGGAATTGATTGTCAGAAAGATAGATTAGAGTGCCAACTAGTAGGATGGGGTAAGAACTATGAAGCATGGGTTATAGACTACAAGATATTTTGGGGTGATCCTAATGCTTTCAATGTTTGGCAAGATTTAGATGTTTACTTGAAGAAAAGATTTAAGACTGAAACAAATAGAATCATACCTGTTTCATGTGCTTGTATAGATTCAGGTGGACACCATACAAATCAGGTTTATCAATTTACTAAACCAAGACAGGCTAGAAGAATCTTTGCTATCAAAGGTTTATCACAAGCTGGTAAACCAATAGCTAATAGACCAACATTTGTAGGTAAAAACAAAGCTGTTCTTTATGGTGTTGGTACTGATACTGCTAAAGAAGCTATATTTGCTAGATTATCTACTGATCCTGAATCTACTACACTACATTTTTGCTCTGATTTAGATGAAGAATACTTTAAACAACTTACAGCAGAGAAAAGAGTAACTAAATGGATAAGAGGTAAGAAGTCTTTAGTATGGAAACAAATAAGACCAAGAAATGAAGCATTAGATACATTGGTGTATAACTTTGCTGCTATTTACATACTTAATCCTAATTATGATGTAATTGAACATAAGATATTAATAAATAACTCAAAACCACAACAAAAAGCACAACAAAAACAGAAAAAGGGCATAAATAGGGAAAATTTTGCTACTTCTTGGAAATAGTATTTATTTGCATTTAAAATATTGACATTACAGTAATGAACATTAGTGTTAGTAGTAGATTAATCTATAAATAAGAGAGGTTTTTAATTGTCTAACGCTTTTGATAGAATCAATTACACTACCAAAGAACCTAATAAACTTGTGCTTGGAGATTTTTGGGCATGGCGAAGGGATGATCTTGCAAGTGATTATCCTGTTAGTGCCTATGCTCTTACCTATGAGTTTCATTTGGATGCTGGTGGTGGTGGTACAAAAAGATGATACTTATTACATAGAAGCTGCATCATCTAGCACTACAAGTTACACAATAGGTGATTATATTTGGGAAGCATATATAACCAAATCCTCTGATTCTAATAGAGTTATGGTTGATTCAGGAAGAACAACTATTACAGAAAACTTAGCTAATACAAACGCTGATTTAAGAACTCACGCAAAGATAGTGGTTGATGCTTTAGAAGCTGTAATAGAAAATCGTGCCAGTATGGATCAATCTTCTATGTCTATTGCTGGTAGGTCATTATCAAGAATGTCTATAGATGAACTTATGACATTCAGGGATAGATATAAAGCTGAATATCTTAAAGAAATAAAACTTGCAAGAATAAGAAACAAACAAGGTTCAGGTAATACTGTTAAAGTAAACTTTGGATCAACTCAAACATCCAACATAACTGATTTAACATAATGGCATGGTATAACAATATATTTGGTGGTAATAAAAAACCAAAAAGAAAATTTAAAAGAAGTTATACAGGTGCTAATACAGGTAGATTATTTGCTGATTTCATTACAAGCTCTACCTCTGCTGATGCTGAAATAAAGGATAATATAAGACTTCTAAGAGATAGAGGTCGTGATTTAGCAAGGAACGATCCATTTATTGCAAGATACTTAAACCTGATGGTATCAAATGTGGTCGGAAAGCAGGGCGTAAGAGTTAGCTCTAAAGCTAGAAATGATGACCAATCATTAGATATTGGAGCTAACCTGCTTATTGAAAGATCATGGAAAGAATGGTGTCAGTTAGGAAACTGTACTGTTAATGAAAGACTTACATTTATAGATTGTCAAAAGATATTTATTGAATCTTTATGCAGAGATGGAGAGGTATTAATTAGAAAGGTAAAAGATACTAATTCACCATTTGGTTTTAGGATTTCTTTTATTGAAGCAGACCATTTAGATGAAAATAAAAATGATACTAAATTAAAAAATGGTAATAGTATTAAGATGGGTGTTGAACTTGATAGGGGTGGCAAACCAGTAGCTTATCATTTATTTAAAAAACATCCTTATGACAATACATATCCTAAACCTGCACAAGAATATATAAGAGTTCCAGCAGATGAAATAATACACGCTTATCTTCCACAAAGAGCAGAACAAACAAGAGGTGTATCTTTTATTTCACCTATTATGTCAAATATGAAGATGCTAAATGGTTATTATGAAGCTGAGATAGTTGCTGCAAGAGTTGGAGCTTCTAAGATGGGTTTTATAACTAGTCCAGATGGAGATGGCTACATTGGAGATGGTGAACAAGAAGATACATTTAATCCTACTATGAACGCACAAGCAGGGGTGTTTGAGCAATTACCTGCTGGTATGGAGTTTACTTCTTTTGATCCTACACACCCAACATCTGCATTTGAACCATTTACAACTAGCGTATTAAGAAGCATTGCATCAGGTCTAAACATTTCATATCACGCATTAAGTAATGATTTAACTTCAGTAAACTATTCAAGCATTAGACAAGGTGCATTAGAGGATAGAAGTATGTATCAAGTTTATCAACAGTTTGTAATAGATCATTTTATAAATCCAATATTTAAGTCATGGTTAGAAATGGCTATATCTACAGGTTATATAAACTTACCAATAGGAAAGTTTGATAAATTTGCTAGGTCAATAAACTATATACCTAGAAGTTTTGCTTGGATTGATCCTTTAAAAGAAATGCAATCAAATATATTAGGTTTACAAAATGGAACAATGACATATTCAGATATAAGTGCTGCTTATGGTAGAGATACAGAAGAACTATTTGAACAACATCAAAAAGAAGTAGAATTAGCAAAACAATATGGTATTGAAATAGCTTATCAACCATTTGGAACTAAGTTACCAGTTGAAGCTAATATACAAGGTGGGGATGAAGAAGATGCCTAAACCAAATGAGGGTATGAAAGCTGAAGCACAAAAAGGCTTAGATTGGCGTGAAGAATTTGGCAGAGGTGGCACAAGAGTTGGTGCTACAAGAGCTAGACAAATAGTTGCAGATGAAAACTTATCTGATGATACAGTTAAAAGAATGTTTAGTTTTTTTAGCAGACATGAGGTTGATAAAAAAGCTGAAGGTTTTGAATCAGGTGAGGAAGGTTATCCCTCAAATGGTAGAATTGCATGGGCATTATGGGGTGGCGATGCTGGATTTAGTTGGAGTAAAAAAGAGGTACAAAAGATGAAAAATGAAGAAAATAGAGCAAAACCTGATTCATTAAAAGTAGGGGATTTTGTAAGTTGGGATAGTTCAGGTGGAAGGGCAAGAGGTAAAATAATTAAAATTGAAAGAGATGGCAAAATTAATGTGCCAAATAGTGATTTTATTATTACTGGAACAGAAGATGATCCGGCAGCATTAATACAAGTTTATAGAAGTGGTGAACCAACAGATATAGAAGTTGGGCATAAATTTAGCACTTTAACAAAGATTAATCCTATAAGGGATTTTAACGATTTCAATTCTAATGAATTGGAAAAACAAACTTTATCAACTATTAACGAGGAAAAAGCTATGAAAGATAAAGAAGATAGACATATCCTCAATGTAAATGAAACTGATGATACTGTTATCATTGAGTTTGCAAAACATCATGAGGATAAAGAAGAAATGGAAATGACTGAATCTGATAGACCATATCATTATGGCGATGATGATAAAGATAGATCAAATAAAGAAGATTGCAAGGTATTAGAAATGCCTATGAAATTCAGAACTATTGATTTATCTAAGGCTCGTGCCATTGATGAAGATAAAAGGACTGTTAGAATCGGTGTTTCAAGTGAAACACCAGTAGAAAGAAGTTTTGGCATGGAAGTGCTAGGACATTCTGTAGATGATATAAATATGGAATTTATGCAATCTAAAACTGCACCACTACTGTTAGATCACGATATGACAAAACAAATAGGTGTAGTAGAAGAATTTAAACTAGATCAGGCAGCTAAAAGGACAATAGCTGTAGTAAGATTTGGAAAATCTGCTTTAGCTGAAGAAGTTTTTAGAGATGTAGTTGATGGTATTCGCATGAATATATCAGTCGGCTACAGGGTAGATAAACTGGAACGACAAAACAAAAACGATGAAACTTATTATCGTGCTAGTTGGACACCTATGGAAATTAGTTCTGTAAGTGTTCCAGCAGACCAATCAAGACTTGTTGGAGTTGGTCGTTCTAAAGATAAACAAACATTAAACACAAAGGTGAAAATAATGGAAAACGAGAATAAAGAAATTAATCTTGATGAAGTTAGAACTCAAAGTGTGGATGAAGCTAGAAAAGAATTTCAAAGAAATTCTAAAGAGATTATTGATCTTGGTGTAAGACACAACAAAAGAGATTTAGCCAATCAAGCTATTAAAGATGGTGTTTCTGTTGAAGAATTTAGAGGTGAATTATTAGAAAATATTTCTAACGATGTTCCTTTAGAAACTCCTTCAGAAATTGGTTTAACTGAAAAGGAAACAAAAAGATTTAGCATAATGAGAGCTATTAACGCTATGGCTAATCCTACAGATAGAAAAGCACAAGAATCTGCTAAGTTTGAATTTGAATGTTCAGAAGCAGCTCAAAGAGCTTATGGGAAAACAGCACAAGGCGTAATGCTTCCTGAAGAAGTTATGAGAAATTGGAGTCAAAGAGACTTAAACGCTTCTGATGATTCTTCACTTATTGGAGAAGATTATAGAGGTGGAGATTTCATAGATGTTCTAAGAAATAACTCTGCTGTAATGCCTATGGCAACTATGCTAAGTGGTCTTAGTGGCGATGTAAAAATCCCAAGAAAAACTGCTGCTTCTTCTGCTGCTTTTATTAGTAGTGAAGGTGGTGCTGCTGGTGAATCTGAATTTACAGTTGGTAATGTCAGTCTTACTCCTAAAACTTTAGGTGCATTTACAGATGTTACTAGACAACTTATGATTCAAGGATCATTAGATGTTGAAAACTTAATCAGAAATGATTTAGCACAATCTATGGCTATTGCTATTGATGATGGAGCTTTAGAAGGTTCAGGTAGTTCAGGTAATCCAAAAGGTATTACTAATACTACAGGAATTAATACAGTATCACTTTCTAGTGCTGCTGCTCCAACATTTGCTGAAATGGTTTCTATGGAAACATCAGTTAGAGTTGATAACGCATTAATGGGAGATTTAGCTTACATAGTGCATCCAACTAACTATGGAACTTTAAAAACTACTGAAAAAGCAAGTAATACAGCTCAGTTTGTTGCTGTTAATGATGAAATAAATGGCTATAAAGTTATTGTTTCACCACAATTAACTGCAAACAACTATGTATTCGGTAATTTCAGCGACTTACTAATTGGTATGTTTGGTGGACTTGATATTGTTGTTGATCCTTATTCTAATAGTACTTCAGGTACAGTTAGAGTTGTGGCTTTACAATCAGTTGATACTGCTGTTAGACACGCTGTAAGTTTCTGTGCTGCTTCATAATTAAGTGGTTTTGAATACTAACAAGGGAGCAGGCTTAGTGTCTGCTTCCTCTTTAAAAGGTAAAAATACTATGAAAATTTTAATATTATCAAACACAGTCGTTAATAATGAAAAAGTCAAATCAGGTGATGTTGTTGATGTAGAAGTTTCTGAAGCAAGAGCATTAATTGGCTATGGTAAAGCTGAAGAATTTAAAGGCAAACCAAAAAAAGAAAGTGATAGAAGTGTTGGTTTAAAAAAATCAGAAATAAAAGTCAAAAAAAGAAATAAATAAAAATGGCTATTGAAAGTGCTAGAGATTTTACTTCTTTCCTTGATGCTACAACTGGACATGGAGTTACTGGCACTTATTTTGAATCAGGAAAGTTATTTGATGACTTTCCTCTTATTGATACTTTAGGATTAATAGATGATGGTTCTTCAGTATTAATAAATTTAATAATAGATCAACCTTATATGGACATACAAGGAGAATCTATATCAGTTGAAGGTTTTGAACCTACTGCAATACTAAAAGCAACTGATGCACCTGATATTACACAAGGAGATAAAATAGTTGTTAATGCAGTAACAACAAATAAAGGCAATACTCTTACGCCTGAAACAACATTTTTTATCAAAATAGTAGAGCCTGATAATACAGGTTTTGTAAGTGTAACTTTAGAGAAACAATAATGTCTGAATATAGGTTAGAAACAGAAGAAGATATGAGTGCTTATTTAGATATAAATTTTGGACATGGTGTAACTGCTGTTTATACAGTAGGTGGATCATCTTCAACAATAAACATAATTATTAATAATGAGTATGTTGAGCAAGTACAAGGAACAGGCGTAGAAGCACTAAAACCTATTGCTTATTGTAGGACTATAGATGTTCCAAGTGTTGCATTTGGTAATACTCTTAATGTATCAGCTATTAAAGATGTTGATGGCAACACATTAAAAGCAGCACAAAATTATACTATTGTTAATGTTCAGTCAGATCGTACAGGTTTTTCTGCATTAATGTTAGAGGAAATATAATGGCAAATCATATTAGACAGCAAATAAGAGAAAGAGCAGGTACAGTTTTAACTGGTCTTACTACAACAGGTAGTAATGTATTTCAAACAAGAGTATATCCTTTAGAAAATACTAACCTACCAGCTTTAGTTATCTATACAAAAGATGAAACATCTGAGCCTATAGTAGTTAGCACAAATAGGTTAATGAGTAGAGAATTAGAATTAATTATTGAAGTTTATGTAAAACAAACTAGCAATTTTGATGATGAAATAGATAAAATTTGTAAAGAGGTAGAAATTGCTATTAGTGCTGATACAACACTAAATGGACTTGCAAAAGACTGTTATTTACAGTCAACAAGTATAGAATATAATACAGAGGGAGAACAACCACTAAGCTATGCTGTTCTCACATTTTTAACTAACTACTATGTTCAGGAAAATGCACCTGATGTAGCAGTTTAACAAGGGAATAATTATGAAAATGATTTCACCAAATGGCAAAAGTTCTATAGATGCTCACCCTGATAGTGTTGAGTATTTAAAAGAAAAGGGTTGGAAAGAGGAAGCAATCCCATCAAAAGATAAATCTAAATCTTCTTCTAAACATAACGAGGAATAATTATGGCAACACATCTTGGAAAAGAAGGAACTGTTCAAGTTGGTTCTAATTCTATAGCTGAAATTAGAAGTTTTAGTATTGATGAAAGTATTGATACTGTTGAAGATACTTCAATGGGCGATGCTTCAAAAACTTACTTAGCTTCTATTAAAGACTTTAGTGGATCAGTTGATGTCTTATATGATGAAACTGATACAAATGGTCAAACTGCTTTAGCTATTGGATCATCTGTTACTTTAAACTTTGCACCTGAAGGTACAGCTAGTGGCGATGTTAAGCTAACTGGTACTGCTATTGTAACTGGTAAATCAATAACATCTTCATACGATGGTTTGGTTGAATCTAGTATTACAGTGCAAGGTAGTGGTGGATTAACTACTGGAACATATTAATAATGTCAGCGATAGATAACGCAAAAAATCATTATAACAGCTTAGAAACTAAAGTTATTGAAGTTCCTGAATGGAGTGATGAGGATGGTAAACCTTTAAAGATTTATTCCAAAACCATCACTCTGAGGGAAATGAAAAAGTTTATGTATCTAGCAAAGGATGATGAAGTTGAAATGCTTGTCTATGTTTTAATATATAAAGCATTAGATGAAGCAGGAGAGAAACTATATACAGTAGAACACAAAAATGATTTACTGAATAATGTTGATAGTAGTGTACTGGTTAGAGTGGCTACAGAAATAATGGGTAATATTTCACAAGGACAAATGCAAAAAAAGTAAGTGAAGATAAGCAATTATATTCAATGTATGCATTAGCTGAAAGATTACACAAAACTGTAGGTGAAATTGAACAAATGCCTTTAGAGGAATTTAATGGGTGGATTGCTTATCTAAACATACAAACAGAGGAAATGAAGAAACAAAATGTCTAGGTCAGATGTTAAAGTTAGAATAACAGGTGAAAATAAATCTGGTGCTGCCTTTAAAAAGTTTAGAGGTGATATAAATTCTACAAAAAATGCTATATCAAGTTTAAGAAATCAATTTATAGCTGCTTTTGGTGTTAGAGAGCTTATTAGGGCAGGTGATACATTTGTTAATCTACAAAACAGAATGGGTGCATTAACAAATTCTGTTGATGGTTCAGCAAAGGCTTTGGCACACATGAAACGAATTGCTTTAGAGTCAAGATCAGATTTTGCTTCGGTTGGTGATTTGTTTGCAAAAATAACCTTTGCAACTAAAGAGCTTGGTCTATCTCAAAAACAAGTAGCTGATGCAACACAAACTGTTGCAAACACATTTATTATTTCAGGTGCATCAACCATTGAAGCTGCAAATGCTTCAAGACAGTTAGCACAAGGTTTAGCATCAGGAACTTTGCGAGGTGATGAACTAAATTCAGTTATGGAACAAAACTCTGCCCTTGCTGAATTAATAGCAAAGGGTTTAGGGGTTTCAACAACAAAATTAAGAGAAATGGGTGCTGCTGGTAAAATTACAGCAGAAAAAATATTACCAGCTTTAATAGATGCTACAGCAGAAACTTCAGAAATTGTTAGTAATATGAATATGACTGTCGGGCAGTCAGTAAATATTCTTAAAACTAATTTTATTACACTTATAGGTGAAATTGAAAACTCTACTGGTATTTTTGGTAAAACTGCAAACGCTGTAGGTATTGTAGCAAACAATTTAGAAATACTTGGTGGTGTTGTAACTGTTTTAGCATTTACAGCAATACCAAAACTTATAGCTATGCTCAATGGTTTAAGAATAGCCATGTTAGCAAATCCAGTAACAGCTTTTGCAACAGGTTTAATGGCAGTTATGACAGCAATACAAGTAGCTACAAAAGAAACAAAAACACTTGATGAACAAATAGCTGATCTTGATAAAACAATACAAGATGCAAAAGCTACAGGCATGATAGAACCTGTTGATGGCGTACAAGTGGAACTTACAGAAGAATACTTAGCATTACTTATTAAAAATAGAGATGCACTTATAGAACTGAAAGATGCACAAGATGCAGGTGGAGAATCTTTTTCTAATTTCAATGCAAACTTAACAAATTTTAAAGATCAAGTTGGACAATCAATGCAAGTAGTAAAAAC
>VTLG01000370.1_pt1 | contig 11954 bp, 16 predicted proteins | sample 4694571 | NCBI WGS metagenome assembly VTLG01 (sample SAMN12604809, study PRJNA352737) | marine metagenome | biome: ENVO:00000447; feature: ENVO:00000209|ENVO:00000569|ENVO:01000036; material: ENVO:00002151; isolation source: viral sequences binned using virsorter ... | reverse complement strand
GCATAATGGCAAAGAAACTATTGTTGACTTCAAACAAGCTAATCGTCCGAAAAGGGAAGAATGGATCGAAGACTATTATTTACAGATTGCCATGTACGCCATGGCCCACGACTACGTCTACGGAAGCAAGATCGAACAAGGAGTTATCATGGTCTGCACGCCTGACTTATATTATCAAGAATTCAAAACAGAAGGTGCAAGCCTTCGAGCCTGGAAGCACAAGGCACTAAAAAGAATCAACATGTATAATGAATTGATACATGATGAGAAAGAGAAAGCTAACGTAAACATGAACCCGGAGGATTTTTTCAATGGAGCGTGAAATATCAGGATACTATTATGACGGTGAAAAGTCATGGATATTATACAAAGATGAAGATGGTAATGAAACAATGGAGGAAAGCAACGATGAATGACAAACTTAGAAAGGTTCTAACCTACAAATACAATGCAGAAATACAAGATGCGCTGTATAAAATACAATGTTTTAGTGAGCAAGAACTGGTGATACCTGAACACCCGGATATTACAGCAGAAGTTGACAAACTATTACAGAAAATTGCAGAGGCTGAGGACAAAATGGCAGTAATAGAGCTACATTATGGCGAAAATGTGGTAGACAAGACTGTATTGTAGCCAATGTATATGTATGGGAAAAAAAATAAAAAAAAAATAAAAAACTACTGTAGAAATAATGTCATTCTGTCACTTTGGTCTAGAAGTGTTGGTATATATGACTTTAGGGTAGACACTAGGGTAGACACTTTATCCTAAAGGTGACAGATTATTTTGTCTACCTATGGCAAAATCTAGGTTTGCCAGCACGCGAGGCTTTTCATTTTCATTGTTTTTTTAAAACTTTTGACATACATATACATTTATGAAATCCAAGAGAAAATCCCGAAGAATTAATAGTTACACTAAACCGAAGACAATTAAACAAGATGTGCCGTTTCCATACAAACGTGTGCGTATTGATTGGATTGATATCATAACTGAAGGCGGTTGGGGCACTGTTAAGGAATTTACCGACATGAAACTAGCTACACCTGTAAGTGAAGGCTGGTTGTTTAGTAAAGATGATGAGACTGTAAGAATCTTTGCTGGTTATGATGTAGAAGCCGATGGCTCTATTCACTTTTCGGAGAGGTCTGTTTTTCCAACTTCTTGTGTGAAGAAGATAACTCGGATTCATTAGGTGTCACATTTAGAAGAGGTGCGTAGTCGTCTAAGATTTGTTTCATTTTTGCTTCTAGTTCCTGTTCTGACATATCTTCTAGTTTCCCAGTTTTTATTATTTTTCGGTCTATGTATAGTCCTGCTGCTTTGCCTCTACTCACTTCAGCGTTTACAGCTGATGAGAAAGATCCTTTTTTTAAAGCTGCTTGCTTAATTCTATCTAGCTCAGCTATGTGTTTAGAATAGTTGACTTCATGTTTTTGTAGTCGTTCGTCATGTAGTTTACCAATGTATTGTACTACCAATGGTGACAGTCTGGGGTTGGTAAGTTCACTGCCTTCAACACGGCAACGTTTGGGTGAGTATCCTGCCATTGCTGCTGCTTCTGATTTAGATAGTGGTCCGTCAGGCCCACCAAATACTAATAACTCAGCAAATCTTTTTTGCATTTCTGTTAATCTTTTAGGAACTCCCATATTGACTTTTTAAGGTAATAGTCCTATAAAGTCAAGGTATGAAAGAGAAACGTACATATACTAAATTGAAAGAACATGGAGAGGATATGAGTCACGAAAACGAAGCTAAAATTAAAAATGATGATAGTGTTGGTTCAACACTACCTTATTTAATTGAACAACATAAAAAAGAAATATGGGATTGGAAGCAAAAGGAAGCTGACTGGATTAAAACAGATAATCTATTTAAAGGTTCTCAAAAAATTATTGAAGAGTTAAGTGCAAAGATGATTCAACAAGTCAGAATTATATCTGATCTTAACTATCAGGTAACTAAATTAAAAAAAGAACTTGAAGATAAAAACAAATGAGAGTAAGAGATCTACAAGAATTCCTATCTACTTTTACCGCTAGAGACAAGTCAGGAACTAAGCAAGGTAATGCCATCAGTGATGCTGTTATCTTTGTAGAAGTCAATGGATTTTTAGAAGAAATAAAAAAAATGGAAGTGTACGAAAACAGTCAAACTATATTTGGTGCGGATAAAAACCATCATTCTCATCGTCTTGTTCTCAAAACAAAACAGAATAGAAGTATAATTTTACCGGATAAATTGCGTACACCGGGCGCATAATGCGTGGGGTAATTACCTCAATAAAGACATGGGTCCAGAGGCAAAATTTTATCAACAAATCAAAAGAAATTTTAAGTCACTTTCGCTTATTCGAATTGAAAACAGTAGCCTACTTGGGACTCCTGATCTATTGGTCTGTAATACTTCTGGGCACTTTTGTACTTTAGAATTAAAAGTAACGAAGAGTAAAAAAATTAGATTTTCACCACACCAAATAGCCTTCCATAAACGTCATCCGAAGAATACATTTATCATGGTAAAGGCCCTTGGTCCTTTACCCAAGAATACTTCTTCAGTATTCTTGTACCGTGGTACACGGATCACTAAGCTTGCCGCTTGTGGCTTGACGCTTGAAGCTTGCCGCTTGGGGCTTGATGCTTGTCGCTTGCTGCTTGAACAGGTTGGTTCGAAAGCTTGACGCCTGGAGCTTGAAGCTTGACGCTTGTGACTGAGATGTCAGCTTCACCTGGTACACCTCCTGTTGAGTCACGTTGCTTGAGGCCCAGACCAGGACGCACGCTACCATTACACCCGTCGGCTAAAGTTAAGCTAATGGCCCGGTCTGATATTCCACGCGGGAATTCTGTTTTAATGTTTACCATAAGAAATTGTTTTAATTGTGTCATCCCAGCAGGCCCTGCAATCACGGCACTCGTTATTTTGTTTTGCAGCTGGACAGCTGGCCCCTGAACTTACTACCTCCGAAGAGTTGGGCCACGACTCGGGCGCCCGCTGGTCTACCATGGGCGCGCTAAATCGTATGACTAAATTGTTAGGCTTGTTCTTCAGGTGGTCCTTTATCCATGCTTCACGGGTCGGTAACCAGTGACGCTTAGAAGGTGTCAACCTGCAGACGCTGTAAATTTTTTGTAAGTGATCCAGATCCTGGACATCGCCTGAGTCATGCCATCTGAAGACATCCGGCTTTTTGCTGTTGATCAAGTGCGCCATTGCGGTGACCCAGTCGGGACCTGTGATGGCTGCCAGACGGCGGTATTGTGCATCTTGTACAACCTTAAACACGTAGCAGCCCTTCATGGCGTAACAGTCATAACAAACTGAACCAGGGACCTTCTGGAGCTTCGCTCCTGTCTTGCACTCTTTGGCAGGTAAACCTATTGACCATCCAGGCATCTTCGACGGTTTGCTTAGGCTGCCTCCTATAATCTTTAATGCTTCATCTGTTTTCATTTCTTCCTCCTATATTCTCCTATAACAGGATATAGTTCTCTTGTCAAGCTTGCAGCTTGGCGCTTGCAGCTTGCGGCTTGGCGCTTGTAGCCGTTGGCCTCCAACCATCTGGAATGCTGTATTAATATTCTATTTGTTTCGGGTCCTGGTTTTCTACTCATAAATTCCTTTCTTGTGGTTGATGGGTGCGCCCCCTCAAAGCAATCAACCGTTGCTCAATGACCAGTCTCTTCCCGCTGTGGTCGTCTGCAGTTCCAAGCAGTAATAGACTGATCCCAGGTCCATCGGGGACGCGATTTCAGTTAACCAACCAATGGACCAGGGATCAGTTCTAGCTGTTCATTGCACGAAGACGGCATTGATGCGGTGTGACGTACAACACAACTAGAAGTTGTCCCATATCTTTTAACCAATGATCTATGCCATTTCTTTTTAAAAGATATAAATCAAATATAATGCTTGACTATCCTATTGTCAAGTGCTAAATAAACTTTATGCAAACAAATAATAGAAAGGCACAAATGACTAGAATAAGACTAAATCAAGAGTATCGGAACAAGATTGCAAATAGAATGAGAGTACATCTTGAACAAGAAGATACTGTTGAAAAACAAAAATATGACGAACTGAAAGCAAATCAGATTGACATAAATGACAACGCATGGAAAATGGCAGAAAAAATAGTTAGACGACATTATACCGAAGATGATGTTGAGAAAGCATATTACTTACAAAATAAATTTGAAAATGTAAGTACGATTGCCAAAGATAGCTGTTTTCATTTTCATTACATGGGCGAGGTTGAAGATAGAGATTATGACAACAATCCTATTAAAGAAACAAAAGCAATAGAAAAACATTTTGACTTTCGATTAAATGGTAGCTTTGATACTGAAAGCAATTCATCTTATAGTCGTGATGACAATGGTTATGGTTATGCTTTGTTTCGAGATGAACTAAAAGCACAAGAAGATTGCAACCCTGATATTTTGATTGAACAAGAGGGAAAAGAAAGCAATCCACATAAAACAAAATATTGCGACAACAACAATAAATATCTTGGGGATGATGACAAAGGTTATGGCAAAGAGTGGAATAATAAATATCAATTAGATTTAATTGGTCGTGATTATTGTAGAGATAGGTCTATTGCTTGTAATGAACAAGAGTTTATGGTTTTGCAAGATTGGAAAAAACAAAAAGGACAATTTGTTATGGCACATCATAAATGGATACAATCTATTTTAAATCAAATGAAAGAAATTAAAATTGGTTTAAAAGGTTATAAATATTTAGACGAGGCATTAGAACTTTGTACTGAACTTGGCTTAAATATTACTGACGCAGAAATAATCAGAACTAACTCTACTGGACTTGTTATTTATAATCCTAAAAATCTAGCAGATAGAATTAAAGGAATGAAAAACAAGAAAGAAAAAACTAGAGCAGAAAAGATTGCAGAAAGGTTATTATACGAACAACAAAATCAAGCTGTAAATTAACTATTGACAGACCTATCCTATTAATGATAGGATAGGTCATTAACTAGAAAGGATAAAATGACTAAAACATTCTACATAACTTATTGGGCAAACAAGCACAAAAAGCACATAACAAGACAAGGCAAACATGATGACAAATCTAGGTTTGGAGTTTCTAAAAAAGGTGTTGCATACTATGTTTATTATGATTTAGACGCACATGGATATAGAACTGCAAACCAAAGTTGGAAAGTGAGGTACTAATGTATAACTGGTGCCATGGTCCGAATTGCCATACTATTCATACACTATCAAGAATAAGAGGCAGCAAAGGCAATAAGGTTTTAAAAACTAGAAAGATTACAATTAATAATAATGGTTATCCAGCTGGTATTTGGCAATACTTTTGCAATCAAGCATGTTTAATGGATTTTATGAATAACTATGCTCAGGCTGTAACAGCCATTGCGCCAAGACGTGAGGCACTAGAAACACCAATCAAGGACCCTGTAAAAGATGAAAGCAGACGTTGGAATAGTTGGACCATTGAAAAGAAAGTGAGTTGACAATGATAGACTTATCCCATATTATCCTAGATATGACAGATAAAATAAACACAACAGCGGCAGAGTTTAAAATGATTACTGACAAAAAAGATGAGCCAAATTTAAAAGCGGCTCAAGAGTTTGTTGGTGGTTATGTTGAGTGTGTTACGTTTCCTAATGGTGATTTACTTTTATTAAATGAAGAAGGGAAGTTAATGGGCTTACCATTAAACCCCGAGGCTACAGCATTATGGAGAGCGCACTTTACAAAAGACAAGTACGCATTTGGTTACGACGACTTTGTTGTTGGACCTGCAATTGTTATACAAAAAGCAGCCTTAAAACATTGGGCTAACTAATCACTCTTTGTGTAGGCGCTAACGCGCCTACACACAATACATATCCAATAGAGGTACCACACCCAATCCCAATAAACTTTGCAACTATATAAGCGACCCCCCTTAAAATAAAAAGGGGTCCCACTACTTCAGGTTGTATTGCTTGATTTAGACAGTTAATGGTGGTAAAAAACTTATTGAACACCTAAGATGGTGCAAAAAATTTTATAAAAATTTTTATGAATTTAAATAATATAGATATAAGTAAACTACCTGCCGATATTAGAAAAGAACTTTTACAGTTACAGGTTCTTGTTGCTCAGAAAAAAATTAAAAATAAAGCTAAAGATGATTTTATGTCCTTTGTCAAAGCTGTGTGGCCCGAGTTTATAGAAGGTGCACACCACAGAGTCATAGCACAAAAGTTCAATGACCTTGCTACAGGAAAAATTACGCGTCTAATTGTAAACATGCCACCAAGACACACGAAGTCGGAGTTTGCATCTTACTTGTTACCAGCATGGATGGTGGGCCGTAATCCAAAATTAAAGATTATACAAGCAACTCACACAGGTGAACTTGCTGTAAGGTTTGGTCGTAAAGCTAAAACACTAATTGATAGTGAAGATTACAGAAAAATTTTTGATACAACACTACGTGAAGACAGTCAGGCTGCTGGACGTTGGGAAACTGCGCAAGGTGGAGAGTATTTTGCTGCTGGTGTTGGTGGTGCAATCACGGGCCGTGGTGCAGACCTCTTGATTATTGACGATCCGCACAGTGAGCAAGACGCAATGTCAGCTAGCGCCTTTGATAATGCGTACGAATGGTACACATCAGGACCAAGACAACGTCTTCAACCAGGAGCCAAGATCGTTTTAGTCATGACGCGTTGGTCAAAAAAAGATTTAACAGGAATTTTATTAGATAATCAAAAAGATGTTAAAGGTGATCAGTGGGAAGTGGTAGAATTTCCGGCAATCATGGACCACGGAAAAAAGAAAAGACCTGTTTGGCCACAATATTGGAAAATGGATGAGCTAGAAAAAGTAAAAGCTACACTTCCGGTTGGAAAATGGAACGCACAATGGATGCAAAAACCAACTTCTGAAGAAGGAGCGTTAATAAAACGTGAATGGTGGCAAACTTGGGACAAAGATTGGCTTCCAGAGTGTTATTACGTTATACAATCGATGGATACAGCGTTTTTAAAAAAAGAAACAGCCGATTATTCTGCAATTACAACTTGGGGAGTGTTTTATCCAAACGAAGACAGCAAACCAAACTTAATTTTGCTAGATGCAGTCAAAGATCGGTTTGAATTTCCAGAATTACGTCGTGTTGCCTTAGATCAATACAAATATTGGAATCCTGACATGGTAATCATAGAGCAAAAAGCATCGGGTACGCCGTTAACCCACGAACTAAGACAAATGGACATTCCAGTGATGACATTTACTCCAAGTCGTGGTAATGATAAGCACGTACGTGTAAATTCTTGTGCGCCACTGTTCGAGGCTGGTATAATTTGGGCCCCTGACAGAAAATTTGCGGAAGAAGTTGTTGAGGAATGTGCATCATTCCCATACGGCGATCATGATGACTTAGTTGATTCTATGACTATGGCTGTTATGCGATTCAGGCAGGGAGGCTTCCTACCCCATCCAGAAGATTATGAAGATGAAAAAAAACAACCTAGGAAGATGGAGTATTATTAATGGCAAAATTAAAATCATTTGAATTTTTTCTTAACAAATTATTAAAAGGTTTTCGTTCGGTAGAAAAACGTGAGCCAAATAATCTAGAAATGATTTTAATTAAACAAGAAGCTGGCAATAAAGCAAGAGATGCTGCTAAAGTTATAGAAGTTGATTTTGGTAAACCATTTAAACAAGAAATGGAAGATATTAAAGGTAGAATGAGTGGCATTAAATCACTATCTGATGAATTAGAAAAAATGAGTAAAGGTTATGATGAATATTATGGCACAGGCACATCTCAAAAATATAAAGAAAAAGAAATTTTAGAAAAAATAAACAAAAACAACAAAGAAGCAATTAGAGCTTTTAAATCTAAAAATCCAGAAAAAGAACTTATGGAAGATGTTGATTTTCCATTTGATGGTCCTGACGATCCAAAAAAATATTACACAGGCGGTATGGTTGACGTTGAACCAAGTTTATCCGACATCGGTCATGGCTCAGATTCATTGATGGCTAGAACAAGATTAATTTCACCAAACAATCAAGCAACTACATCTACAGGATTAAATTATTTATTGGCTGAAGATAATGACAACATAAGAGTTCCGTTTGCAAAAGGTAAAGGTGTAGATTTATTACGAAGAGGATTTTTAAAAACTATAGGAACAGCTGGTGCAGGATTAGCTGCACTTAAATCTGGAATATTAGGATTTGGTAAAGAAGCAGCTCCGGTTGTAGAAAAAGCTGTTGAGACAGTTTCTGAAACTGCACAAAATGTGCCACCTTATTTTTTAAATTTAGTAAATAAAATTAAAAATTTAGGTTCAAAATTTGATGGTCCAAAAGAACGAGCAGAGTCTTATAGATATAAAGATTATGAAATGGATATTGATCTTGATACAGGAGCAATTGATATTAAAAAAACTAGAGAAGCTATGATACCTGGTTATGATGAAGCAGGAGTAGCAGAAGAAGTTTATATGACATACAAACCAGGAATGATTGACGAAACAACTAAAGGTAAAAAAACTATCGATGAGTATGAAGAGTTTACTGCAAGACCTGACATGGATGGTAAGATGAAAGATGTTGAAGGTGGTGTTCCAGATGAAGTTATAGAAGAAGGAACTATGTTTGAAGATAATATTAAAGATTTTGGTAAAGCAGAAGGCGGTCTTACAACTATGTTAGGGGAATAATGGACATAGAAACTATTCTAGAAATGTACGAGGATGACTACGTCCCAAGTTCCAAGGTCCCTGGACAACGGAACATGAAACTAGCACAGGTTTCAAGATCCGATATGGATAATTTTAATACACCAGACTTAGAACAATCACCGGATTCGTTTCTTAAACCTGGTGAAACGTTAGAAGATTTTGATGTAACATTTAGAAGACCTAATGCTTTAGGTGGACGGATAGGGTTTCAAGATGGTTTAGGTCCTAGAAATAAAATACAACAATTAGGTGTAGGTGATGAAATTTTACAAATGTATGAAGACGGGGATGGTACAGTAAAAATAGCTAAAAAATATAACATTAGCAAAGACACAGTAAATAGATTTATTAAACAATCTAATCCAAAATTATTAAGACAATCACCACCTAAAGTTAATCAATTTAATTTTGATTATAATATTATTGATCAAATTAAAGAAGATGCAAAAACAATGTCTCGTAAAGAAATATTAAAAAAATATGAAGGTAAAATTAGTAAAAAAAGATTAGACAAAGAAAAAATAGTTTTTGGTAAAGTTGAAGAATCTGGTAGACCAAAAATTCCAGAAGGAGAAAGAAGCCCTAAACAAGTTAAAAGAGTAAACAGAATAAGAAACTCTCAAGGTTTTGATGTGTCAGGAACTTTTGCTAAAAATTTTCATCATGTATTTCCAATAGGTGGTTTATCCGAATTAAGTGCACAAGATGTAATGATATTAGATAAAAAATTTAATGAAACATTAGGTGGATTTAATTTACAATTAAATGATATTGCAGATAAAATAGGTAGTATGGATTTATCAAATCCAAATGCTTTAAAAGAATTAAATGATTTAAATGCTGAATCAAAAAATTTGGTTGATAGAGCAAAAGCAAAATTACCTAAAGAATTAAAAAATGCTATTGGTTATATTGAATATAATCCAGTGTTTGATGAAAACGGCACTATCTTTGAACTATCACAAGTAAGAAAAGGTGTAGATGCTCCCATGGGAGCTCTACCTAAAGAATTTGGAACTAAAAAATTTAAAAACTATACACCGGAGGAAATTAAAAAATTTAAAACTAGAGTTAAACAATTAGCATTACAAGCTGGAGATAAAGGTACAATGTTTGGAGCAAACCCATTTTTTGATCCATCACTTATGGGTAAAGTTATTAGTGACTTAGGCAAAGGTGTTCAAGTTGGTTTAGGTCCAACAGGTATACTTGCATTAAACACTGCATTAGGTGTCGACCCTACAAAATCTATGGATAGAGCAAGTTTAGGTTTAGAAGCTGCACTAGCTAAACCATTAGTAAAAGGTGCAACAAATGTAACTGATCAAGTAAAAAATCCAATGTTAAGAAAAATTGCAGAAAGAGCAGCGCTAGCTGGAATGTCTCCTGCTATGGCAATGAAAGTTGCAAGAGTTGCAAATCCAATTGGTATTGCATCATTAGGATTAGAAGGACTTTACCAAGTCGGTAAATTAGGGTATGAAGATCAAAAGAGATTTGATGCACTGTCTCCTGAAGAACAAGCTGCTGAAAGAGCGGAACAGGAAGCATTTGCATTTGACGTTACAGGAGCATAATGAATAAAAATAAAAAAACACAAACTAAAAAACCAAGTTTAGCACAAAAGCTTCAAGCTAATCCTGGTTATAAATGGTGGGCAGTACCACCAAAAAAAGGACCTTTATCACAGGGGTTGAAATTACCACCAAAACAAGTTAAGAAAGTCTAGGAGAAAATATATGGCAGATATAGATAAGTCTCTCCCTAACGATAAACGACCTGAAGAAGTTGCAGAAGAAGTCGATGTTACGGAGATCGAAGAATTAAAAGGACCAGTAGAAGTTACAGAAGACGAAGAAGGGGCTACAATTGATTTTGACCCTAATGCAATGCCTGCACCTGAAGAAGGTGATTTTTTTGCAATTTTAAATGAATTACTTCCAGAAGAAGATACAGATTTAATTGGTAGTCAATTACAACAAGACTACATGGAATATAAAATGTCTCGTAAAGAATGGGAACGAGCATACATTACTGGTTTAGATTTATTAGGATTTAAATACACAAACAGAACTGAACCGTTTCAAGGAGCATCAGGTGCAACACACCCTGTTCTTGCAGAAGCAGTTACACAGTTTCAAGCTTTAGCTTATAAAGAATTATTACCAGCAGACGGACCTGTTAGAACAATGGTAATGGGAAAAACAGATCCACAAAAAGAAATGCAAGCACAAAGAGTTAAAAACTTTATGAATTATCAGATCATGGATCAGATGAAAGAATACGAAGCTGACTTTGATCAAATGTTATTTTACTTACCACTTGCAGGTTCTACATTTAAAAAAGTTTATTACGACGATTTATTGGGACGAGCTGTTTCTAAGTTTGTTCCAGCGGATGACCTTGTTGTTCCGTACACGGCTACCTCATTAGACGATGCGGAATCAGTCATACACGTTGTCAAGATGTCAGAAAACGAATTAAGAAAACAGATGGTATCTGGTTTCTATTCTGACATCGAATTGACAAAACCAACTGGTACAGTAACAAACGAGTTGGAAGAAAAAGAAAGAGAAGTCGAAGGACTTACAAAATCCCAAAGAGTAGATCCTTTATATACAATTCTAGAATGCCACGTTAATCTAGACTTGGAAGGATTCGAAGACCTTGGCGCCGACGGAGAGCCAACGGGAATAAAATTGCCTTACATCGTAACAATCGAGGAAGGTAGTAGGAAAGTTTTGTCTATTAGACGAAACTTTGCGCCCAATGATCCAAAGAAAAATAAAATTCAATATTTTGTCCACTTCAAATTTCTGCCAGGACTAGGATTTTATGGCTTAGGATTAATTCATATGATTGGCGGATTGAGTCGTACTGCAACTGCGGCTCTCCGTCAATTGTTAGACGCTGGAACATTATCTAACCTACCCGCAGGATTTAAGCAAAGAGGTGTCAGAGTAAAAGATGACGCCGCTAATATACAACCAGGAGAATTCAAAGATGTTGACACTCCAGGTGGTAATCTAAAAGATGCATTTGTATTCTTACCTTACAAAGAACCATCAGCTACACTATTACAGCTAATGGGAATTGTAGTTCAAGCAGGACAAAGATTCGCGTCCATTGCTGACATGCAGGTTGGGGACGGGAATCAACAGGCCGCTGTTGGTACAACCGTAGCTCTTTTAGAACGTGGTTCAAGAGT
>VTLG01015395.1_pt1 | contig 11955 bp, 15 predicted proteins | sample 4694571 | NCBI WGS metagenome assembly VTLG01 (sample SAMN12604809, study PRJNA352737) | marine metagenome | biome: ENVO:00000447; feature: ENVO:00000209|ENVO:00000569|ENVO:01000036; material: ENVO:00002151; isolation source: viral sequences binned using virsorter ... | reverse complement strand
AGATGTACAACCATCTGATACTTCTTTTGAATTACTAGACGCAGATCAGCCTGGTGGTGTTATTGGAGTGGAATATATAGTGCGATATAGAACAGAAATAGACGATTTAACGCAATAGATGGTGTTTATTGCTAAAAACATATATTATATAAACATACTGATTAAACGTAACAATGCCTAAGCTACACAGAAAAAGAAGTATTTTAGCAAAAGCAGAATCTAGTTATGGTACAAACCCTAACCCAACAGGAAGTGCTAATTATGTACAGGTAATAGATTTAAATATAGAACCTATTGTAAGTGATGAAGTATCAAGAGATTTAATAAGGCCATACATGGGTAACTATGAAGTAATACCTGCTAATACAAGAGTAAATGTAACCTTTGATGTGGAAATGTCAGGGTCTGGTTCGGCAGGTGTTGCCCCGAAATATGGAAGTATACTTAAGGCTTGTGCATTATCTGAAACTGTTAGTGGTGGTAATACAGTTACTTATGCACCAGTAAGTACCCCTTCAGATAGTGTTACATTATTTGTTAATTATGATGGTATAAGACATATTGTTAAGGGATGCAGAGGCACATTTAGTATAAATTGTGAGGTTAACTCAATACCACGTATTTCTTTTTCTTTAACAGGATTATTTTCTGCACCTACTGATGATGCTTTACCTTCTGTAACAGTAAGTAATCAGGCATCACCCCTTATATTTAAAAATGGCAGTACATCAAACTTTGCAATATTTGGTTTTGCAGCAGCCTTACAATCATGGAATTTAGATTTTAATAATGAAGTAATTTATAGAGAATTAGTAGGTGGTACAAAAGAAGTATTAATTACAGACCGCAGACCATCAGGTACAGCAGTTATAGAATCTGTTGCATTATCAGCCCATAATTTCTTTACAGATTATACTGGCACAGCAACTGGCACAAACACATGGCTACATGGAACAACGGCAGGTAATAAAGTTACTGTATCTTGTCCACAAACAGATTTAGGTCAGCCAACCTATGAAGAATCAGATGGTATAACAATGTTATCTTTACCATTTATGGCAACACCTACAGCATCAGCAAATAATGAATTTAGCCTTGTCTATACATAAAAAAGGGTATACCCTAGTTAGTAGATACTAAATTTTTATGCCTTTTGTTATTGACCAGAAACCTACTTATAAATGGAAAGTAGTAGTAAAAATAAATAAAGATGGTGAAGTATCACAAGAAATATTTACAGCCCATTTTAAAAATATTTCACAATCTAGGTTTAAGGAAATGATAAAAATGGTAGAAGATAAACAGATAGATGATATAGATGTAGCAAAAGAAGTATTACTAGGCTGGGAAGATTTAGTAGATTCAGAAGGTCAAGAAGTACCATTTAATAAAAATACACTTAATCAATTATTAGAAGTAAGGGGTTTTGCTACTGCTGTAGGTTTTGCATTTATGGAATCTAATGAAGAGATATTTGTAAAAAACTAATAGAGGCAGGTGAATATTGGGTGAATGGTTCACTTGTCGTAGATAAAACAGCTGAAGATAATGCAGTATTAGGCATAACAACAGAAAAAGAAGAAAAAGATAATAATTTTTATGTATTAGAACAAAATTGGAAAATTGTAGAAATGTTTTTACGCTGTCAAACACAATGGCGTGTAGGAATGAGTGGAATTATTGGTTTTGACTATACATCTGTTATAGAAATGATTAAACTGTATAATATAGATGATCATACTGCTATGCTAGAAAGCCTACAAATTATGGAAGCATCAGTATTAAAAGCAATGAGTAGGGACAAATAAATGGCAAAGTTTGATTTAGTAGTAGCAGCAAAAACTGTAGGTGCAGGTTCTATTAAACGTCTTGGTAACTCTATGCAAGGAGTTACAGGTAGAGTTAAAAATTTACGCCTTGCAATGGGTGGTTTAAATAGAACTTTTGCAACTTTTGGATTAATTATTTCTGGTGGTGCATTTATAGGTTTAGTAAAAGGTGCAATAGATAGTGCTGATAGTTTTGGTAAAATGGCAGACCAAACAGGTATAGCTGCTAATACATTACAGGCATATGTAAACGCAGGTAAATTGGCAGGTGTATCACAAGAAACAATAGATAAAGGATTAAGAAGATTAGCACAATCAATGAGGGAGGCAGATCAGGGTGTGGCTACATATAAAGATAGTTTCGATGCGTTAGGTATATCTGTTAGAACAACAGATGGCACATTTAAAACAAGTCAACAGGTATTAGGAGAAGTAGCAGATAAGTTTGCAACTATGGAAAATGGTGCAACAAAAGCTGCTATTGCTATGGAAATATTTGGTAGATCAGGTGCAAGTTTAATTAACCTATTAAATGGTGGTGCAGCATCATTAGAAGAATTTAATTATGAAGTATCAGATAATTTTGCACAAAATGCAGAATATTTTAATGACCAGATAGCAGTTTTAGCAATTAGATTCGATGGCTTTAGAAAACAATTAGCAGATGCATTATTACCAACATTAAATTCAGTTGTAAAGGTATTTAGTAATTTATTTAGTGCAGAAAATGATTTTAGTGGTTTTTTTAACGCTTTAAAAATAGGAATTACTGGAATATCTGTTGTTGCTTTAGCAACTGTTAAATTATTTGATGAATTTGGTAGGGCTGCAGTAAAAACAATAAATTTTGTATCTGGAATATTTGAAAATTTATTTAAAAATTTGGCAAAATTATTTAGAGGTTTTGTAAATATAATTAACAAAGAATTTAACAGAATTGAAGCTAGAAAAATAGCTAATATTGAATTTGAAACAAAATTAGAAGAGGCAAGAGGGTCAAGATCCAGTATTGATAAAATTATGAAAGAAAGAGATGAATATATGCAAGAAGTATTTGATAGATTACAACAACAAGACGCTTCTTTACCTACATTAGATTTGTTAAAACCAATAACAGATAAATTTAAATCTAGTGCTAGTGATTTACTGAATAATATATTTGGAGAAGATTATATTAAAGGTTTTGTAGATAGACTTGGTATAAGCATTGAACAATTTAATCAATTATTTGAAAATACTCAAGCACCTGATAGCTATTTTGGTAACTTAAAAAAAGGTGCGGATGCTGCTGGTGAATCTTTTATGAAAACATTTGGTAAAGATATGAAAGACAAAATAACAAAATTTGTTGAAAGTATACAAACAGTTGGTCAAGCAATGGGTGATGTTGTTGTTAAAGGAATAAAAGGCATGGAAGATGCACTTGTAGATTTTGTTATGACAGGTAAGTTGAGTTTTAAAGATTTAGCAAATTCTATTATTAGAGATATGGTAAGAATACAAATACAACAATCTATAACAAAACCATTATCTAATTTTTTAGGTACTTTATTTAATGCTGATGGCAACGCATTTAACAGGCAAGGATTAATAACAGGTTATGCAAAGGGTGGTGTTGTAGATAAACCTACATTTTTTAGGTATGGAGGTATGGGTAAACTTGGAATTTTAGGTGAGCAAGGTGCGGAGGCAATTTTACCTCTTTCTAGAGGTAGTAACGGAAAATTAGGTGTACAGGCATCTGGTGGTACTGGTACTGTTATCAATATTTCTGTAGATGCATCATCAACAGATGTAAGCGGTGATGCTAATGAAGGTAATCAACTTGGACAAGCTATTGCAAATGCAGTACAAAATGAATTATTAATACAACAAAGACCAGGAGGGCTACTATCAGCAGCATAAATTATGGCTACTTTTCCTTCTATTGAACCTTCTTATGGATTCACAAAAACTCAAACACCATTAAAACAGGTTGTAAAATTAGGTGATGGATATGAACAGCGTTTAAAGGTGGGTCTAAATCAAAATCCATTTAAATTATCTGTAGCATTTAATAATATTACTGAAACAGATGCAGATACTATAGAAACTTTTTTAACAGCTAGAGCAGATGATAATGCATCATTTGATTTTACTGCACCTGGTGAAGCAACTAGTAAAAAATATATATGCGATAGTCACAGAAAAGTTATAAATTTTCCAAATAGAGCTAGTATAACTTGTGAATTTCGTGAAGTATACGAACCTTAAATGGCTATACCTGTATCAGAGTTACAAAAAATAAATCCTAATTCTATTATTGAATTATTTGAATTACAGCTAGTAGAAGGTTTACATTATGCAACTGGCAATCCATCTAATGTACCAACAGTTTACAGGTTTCATTCTGGGGTAAATCTTGACAGTAATGCAAACATAATATGGCAATCTAATACATATCAAAGATTTCCAATTGAAGCATCTGGTTTTGAATATTCTGGAACTGGTCAAATACCTAGACCAAAATTAATAATGTCTAATTTAGGTGGTATTAGTAGGTTAGGTAATGTGATAAGGGTTACTGATTTGTTATTAGCAGTTAATTTGATAACTAAACGTAATGATTTACTAAAAGCACAATTTAAAAGAATTACAACAACCGCAGATAATTTAGATGCAGCTAATTTTAGTGGTGGTACAAATCCTTATGGAACGCCTAGTAGTGATGAATGTCCACAGGAAATATATGAAATAGATAGAAAAGTAACAGAAAGTAGAGCAGTTGTTGAATTTGAACTAGTAAGTAAACAAGATTTACAGCACGTAAAATTACCATTAAGACAAGTAACTAGAAAAGATTTTCCTGGTGTTGGTACTTTTGTTAATTAGTTATGAATGAACAATGTAAACAAGCAGCTATAAAACACGCAAAAGAATGTATACCGAATGAATGTTGTGGTTTATTTTTAGAAACAGATAAAGGTTATGAATATTTTAAATGTAAAAATGTATCACATGAAATAAAAGCAGAATCATTTATTATAGATCCTTGTGATTATGCAGATGGTGAAGATAAAGGTAAAGTGGTTGGTATTGTTCATTCACATCCACAAAATATATTAGAATTTTCAGAACAGGACAAATATAGTTGTAAGTCAATAGATTTACCTTTTTATCTTGTTTGTCCAGATTTAGATAAAATGATAGTAATACAACCTAGTGAAGTAGATGCTTAAAAAAATAACTGTATACGGAAAACTTAGGAAATTTTTAGGTCAATCTACCTTTGAAGCTGATGTTAATTCACCTAGAGAAGCATTTAGCTTTTTATATTGTAATTTTAAAGGTGTAGAAGAACATATGAAAGAACAATTATATATTGTAAAAATTGGTGCAAAAACTATAACAAGTGATTTATTAAATATTAATACGCAAAAAGAAATAAAAATAATACCTGTTGTTCATGGTAATTTTTTTACTATTGTTTTAGGTTTAGCTTTAAAATATGGTGCAAAAAAATATATAGCGAGTAAATTAATTGCTGCTGTTGTTGGTTATGTTGCAAATTACTTAATTTTAAAAGGTGTGAATGATATGATTTCACCACAAGAAGATACAAGAAACCCTGTAAGTGGTCAAGATAGTTTAGACCCTTCTGCATTAGCTTCTAATTATTCTTTTACAGGGTTAACTAATATTAGTAATGCTGGTGTACCTGTAAATTTGGCATATGGAGAAATACTAGTTGGAAGCATTGTAGTATCGAATGGTGTTGATACAGTACAGGTAGAAGGTACTAACTAATGGCTATACAAGAATTTAATCAAAATACAACATTTAATAATCCTGATTTACCTAGTAATGCATTATCTTCAAAGCAATTTAATACAATCGTGGAAATCCTATCAGAAGGTGAGGTAGAGGGGAGTGCAACAGCATCTAGAAATAATATTACAGACAAAACATCAACAGCTTATATAAATAGTTTTAAAAAAGATATTTTTCTTAATCAAACACCAATACTACAAGCATCTGCAGATGTAACTGCACCAAATGATAGTGATTTTAACTTTAAAGATGTTGGTTTTGAATTTAGAGAAGGTATTGCAAATCAAACATTTATTGCTGGTATAAAAAATATAGAAACAGAACTACCTATTGGTACAACTGTAACAACTAGTATTCCTGTTACTCATACTGTAAGTCAATCAACTATAAATGCTGTACGTGTTACTTTAAGATTTCCTTCTATGCAAAAATTTAAAAATAATGGTGATATAGTTGGTGCAGAAGTTAATTTATTAATAAAAACAATAGAAAATGATGGTACAACAACAACTGTTATTAATGACACAGTAAAAGGTAGATCTACAAATGCTTATTTTAGAGATTATCTAGTCAACTTGAAAGCTGGGACATCTTTTCCAGTACAAATAAGAGTAGAAAGGGTAACAGCAGATAGTACAGAAAGTAGTCTTGTAAATGCATTTGCTTTTGCTTCTGCAACTAATATTATTTTTCAACAAAACGCATATCCTAATACAGCCCATGCGGCACTTAGATTTAATGCTGAACAGTTTCCAAGAATACCATCAAGAGTATATAAAATACGTGGAATAAAAATAAAAATACCAGTAAATGCTACTGTAAACCTAGCAGATGGTTCTTTAACTTATGCTGGTACATGGAATGGTACTTTTAAAACAGATAAGGCATGGTGTAGTGATCCAGCATGGATTTTATACGATCTTTTAACTAATACACGTTATGGGAGTGGTATTGCAGAAACAAGTTTAGATAAATATACATTTAAAACTGTAAGTGAATATTGTGGACAACAGGTAGATGATGGATCTGGTACAGGTTCTACAGAACCTAGATTTAGTTGCAATGTAAATATTACACAATCAAAAGAGGCTTATACACTTATAAATGAGCTTTGTAGCGTTATGAGGGCTATACCTTTTTATTCTGCTGGTACTATAGAAGTATCACAAGACGCACCTAAATCAATATCTTATTTATTTAATAATGCAAATGTAACAGAGGAAGGTTTTATATATTTTGGCTCAAGTCTCAAAACAAGACATACAGTAATAAATGTATCTTATATGGATATGATTACGCAGGAAATTGATATAGAAACAGTAGAAGCTGACGCATCTACACAAGCTAAGTATGGAGTTGTTGTTAAAAATTTAAAGGCTTTTGCTACTACATCAAGAGGTCAGGCAGCGAGATTAGGTAAATGGTTTTTATTTAATGAACAAAATTCTGGTGAAACTTGTACATTTACAACTACTATTGCTGCTGGGGTTTTAGTAAGACCTGGCGATTTGATAGAAATTTCTGATAGTTTAAAATCTAATACAAGAAGTGGTGGTTTATTAAAAAGCGTTACTAGTACAACAGTTGTTGTTTTAGATGATACTGCAAATACGAATATACCTGATATATCAACAAGTCCATCACTATCTGTAATTTTGCCTAATGGCAGTATGGAAACTAAAACTATATCAAATATTAGTTCTGCAACAATTACAGTATCATCTGCTTTTTCTACAGCACCTAATCCAAACGCACCCTATATATTAGAAACAGCAAGTTTACAGCCTACACAATGGCGTGTAGTTTCAATAACAGAAAATGATGATACTACATATACTGTTAACGCTATAGAACATATCGAAGGTAAATATGCTTTTGTTGAGGATGGTACAGCATTGCCAACTAGAAATATATCCACAGTTACACAAGTTTTTGACCCACCTGTAGGTTTAACTGCAACAGAAAAAATTGTATTGATTAATAATAAAGCTGTATCAAAAATTATTTTAGATTGGCAACCACAAAACGCTGCCTCAAAATATGAAGTTCAATATAGGTTTAATAATGGTCAATTTAAAAAAATTGAAACTTTATCAAGTGATGCTGAAATATTTAATTCTGATGCTGGTACATATGAGATTAGAGTATTCAGTTTTAATGCATTAGCACAACCATCTAGAACACCTGCAACTATTACATTAAATGCTGTTGGTAAAACAGAACCACCATCTGATATTACAAATCTTACTTATGAACCTATATCTGATAAAGAAATAAGACTAAGGTGGGATGCTGTACAAGATCAAGATGTTAGGGCGGGCGGGCGTATTCATATAAGGCACACACCTAAAACAGACGGAACTGGTACTTTTCAAGACGCAACTGATTTGGTATTTGGTTTGTCAGGAGCAAGTACAGAAAAAATTGTAAGTTTATTAGAAGGAGAGTACATTTTAAAAGCACAAGATGATGGGGATAGGTTTAGTACAGGAGAAACATCACTTGTTATAGATTTACCAGATACACAGCCTAAATTATTAGTTCAAACAAGGAGAGAAGATCAAGATAATCCAGCATTTCAAGGAAGTAAAACTAATATTGGTTTTGACTCTACAAGTAATACAATAAGTTTATCTGGTACAGGATTATTTGATACAATAACTAACTTTGATAATGAATCTAGCCTAGATGACTTAGGTGGTGTAGCATCAAGCGGTACATATTTATTTAATGAGACTTTAGATTTAGGTGGTGTATTTAGCTTAGATTTAAGAAAACACCTACAAAGTGCATCTGTATATTCAACAGATTTATTTGATTCAATTGCTGATATAGACGCAAGACAGGATTTTGATGGTACTGGTAGCACAGATACAAATGCAGAAGTATTTGTTCAAACCTCACAAGATGGTAGTAATTATTCAAGTTTTCAAAAATTTGCTAATGGTACATTTAAAGGAAGAAAATTTAAATTTAAATGTGTATTAACAACAAAAGATACAAACCAGGACATTAGAGTTAGTCAACTAGGTTATACTGCAGAGTTCCAAAGAAGAACAGAACAAAGTACAACAACTATTGCATCGGGTGCAAGTGCAAAATCTATAACCTTTAATCATAGCTTTTTTACAGGTACTAGTGCATTGTTAGGTGCAAATTCTAACCCACCAGCTATCGGAATTACTGCTTTCAATATGGCAACTGGTGACTTTTTTGAACTTTCCAGTATTACAGGAACAGGTTTTACTGTGCATTTTAAAAATAGTTCTGGAAGTTCAGTTGATAGAAACTTTAACTTTACTGCTATTGGTTTTGGTAAAGGTTAATATTTAGGATATACTAAAAAAAACAGTACAAATTAATGGCAAGAGTTGATAATACTGGTGGTTCTGGTTTTACAGTTGATAATGGTACTGGTCTTGTTGTAAGAACAAAGCTAAATCAAATAATCGCTGCACTAAGTACTGTTAATCAAGGCTCTGGCGATCCCACAATTGGTGTTGCAGCTTATGTTCCTCATATTGATGGTAATACACTAAAAATAAGAAACGCAGCTAATAATGCTTTTGTTTCTTTAGGTGATGTAAGTGCTACAAACTTTGGTCATGCTGCATTAAGTGGATCTACTTTTACAGGAAAAGTAATACATAATTATACATCTAGTTTAAATATTCCATCTGGTACAACGGCTCAGAGGGATGGCAGCCCTGCTGTTGGAATGTTCCGTCATAACAGTACTTTAAACCAGTTTGAAGGCTATAATAATGGAGCTTGGGGTGCTATTGGTGGAGGTGCTGGAGCTACTGGAGGAGGAACAGATGAAGTATTTTTTGAATCGGATCAAACTGCAACAACTTCTTACAGTATTACGGCTAATAAACACGCACATACTGTGAGTCCTACAATTAATAACGGAGTCACAATAACTGTGCCAAATAACGCAATCTTAGTTATCTTATAGTTATGCCAATAGTAATCAACGGATCAGGTTCAATAACAGGTATATCAGCAGGGGGATTGCCTGACGGCTGCGTTACTGCTGATGATTTAGCAAGTGGTGTTGGCGGTAAATTTGCTAGTTATGCCGTTATTGCGGATGCAAAAAGTGTAGGTACTGAAGGCGGTGCATTTACTAATAATGCAGATAGAACAAGAGATTTGAATACTGAAATATTAGATGCAGATAATATTGTTTCTATAAGCAGTAATCAGTTTACACTACAGGCTGGAACTTATTTTGTTAGGGGTTCTGCTCCAGCTTTTCTAGTTACAAGACATACTGCTTGGGTTTACGATGTTACAAATAGTCAAAATGTTGGTAGTTATGGGACAGCATCATATGGAGGACAAACGCAAAATAGATCATTTTTTTCGGCTAGATTTACAATTTCTGGTGCAACTGTTTTTGAAGTAAGGCATAGATGTACTGTAACAAGAGCTTCTAATGGTTTTGGTGTTAACAACACTTTATACACTAATATTTATACAGTTGTAGAAATATTTAAGGAGGCATAATTATGGCAATAAATTCTGATACAGATATTAATTTAGCTTTATTGCAACTTGGGAAAAGTGCCAATCGTTATAGATTAGATCAAAACATAGCACCTCATAAAATTATCGAATGGGATTCTGGTAACAGCGATTCACAACCAACAGATGATGAGTTAAATGCAGCTTATACAGCTTGGAAAGCAGCAGAAGAATATAAAATTAAAAGAACAGAAACAGGCACAACAATTTACGCACCAACAGGAGATCAAATGGCAATGATTTACGATGATATTATTGCTGGTAAACTAGATTCAACTGGTAGCTTTGCTATTCACAACAAAGCGGTTAAAGACGCTAATCCAAAACCTAGTTAATTATGAGCAAGATTTCACTAAAACATTCAGGCGGTAATGTTGTTTCACTTAACTCACCAACTTCCGCACCAACTTCGGCAGACGTAGCATTTAAATTACCAAATACTGATGGATCGGCTGGTCAGGTTATGAAAACTGATGGTTCTGGTAACCTATCGTTTGGTGCTGCAACCGATACAAATGATTTTGTTAAATTACAAGCTGCTGCTAGTACAAGTGGAGTCGCAGCTTTACTTTTTCAAAACTTAGATGTAACAACATATCGAACTTTTAAAATAGTACTTTCTGGGTATCCAGTAGATGATGGAGCAGATTTACGCTTACGAGTACTAGATGGTAGTACATATAAAACTGGTGCTGGTACTTATAACTGGACACAAACTGGAAGTAATGGTGCTGGAAATGCGATTAATTCTGCTGGTAATGATAGTTATGCACGTATTGGAGGTGGTGCAGGCAATAATAATTATGAAGGCTGGAGAACAGAAATAACTTATGTACCTCATGTGTCTAGTGACCCTGCTTATCAAAATAATTTCGGTTTTGCATTTACTAGCAGATATGACAATCTGAATAGTTATAGAGGAGAAAATTTTAATTTTAAGTTTCACCAATCTGACGTTACAGATGGAATTGAAATCTATGCAAGTTCTGGTAATATAGCAGCTTATTCTTATACACTTTATGGGTTAAAAAGATGACTAGATATAAACTTGTAAACGGAGAAAGAGTTGCTTTTACAGCAGAAGAGGAAACTGCTAGAGATGCAGATGAGGCGGTATGGGCAACTAAAGTTGCTGAAGAAGCAAAGGTATTTTATCAAAAACAAAGAACAGGGGAAGCCAATACAACAAAAAATATTTATCCACAAATAGGAGATCAATTAGATTTATTATTTCATGCGATTGAAGCTGATACAGACTTGAAAACAAAGTTTGCTGACTTCTATAATGCAATCAAAGCAGTTAAAGACGCTTATCCAAAACCATGAGTACATTAAAAGTTACTAATGTTGCACACGAAACAAGCACTTTAAACACGCTTGTATTTGATAATGGTGGTGGTTCTGGTAACGGAAGAGTCACTACAAAAGGAACTATTGGAGAAATATCCGCTGTTTCCTACGCATCTACAATTACACTAGATTTTAGAACTGCTAATAATTTTTCTACAACACTTACAGGAGCTTGTCTTTTTGCTAATCCTTCTAATATTTCTGCTGGTCAAAGTGGCGTTTTAATAATTACGCAAGACGGCACAGGAAGTCGTTTGGGAACTTTTGGATCGTATTGGGAGTTTTCGGATGGTACAGCACCTACACTTTCAACAGGAGCAAATGCAGTAGATGTAATAGCATGGTTTGCTAGATCATCAACAAAAATATCTGCACAATTTATCGGAAACTTTAGCTAATGAGCAGCTTTGGTAGTCCATCACCTTTCTTTCTA
>VTLG01009103.1_pt1 | contig 11957 bp, 16 predicted proteins | sample 4694571 | NCBI WGS metagenome assembly VTLG01 (sample SAMN12604809, study PRJNA352737) | marine metagenome | biome: ENVO:00000447; feature: ENVO:00000209|ENVO:00000569|ENVO:01000036; material: ENVO:00002151; isolation source: viral sequences binned using virsorter ... | reverse complement strand
CCAGTACCTTTTTCTTCGGTAATGACTTCGATATTTTCAGTAGTTTCTGTAATCAGTTTCATTTATCTTACCTCTACCATGATAGTATAACTATCACCGTTATTAAAATTTCTTGTGCTGAATAATATATCACCAGCAGGTGAAGTGTCAGCAGTTAAGGTTGCATTATTAGGTATTTCATTACCATCAGTTCTGAAATCAAAGAAACCAGAATCAGATAAAACAACCGCAGTCGCATTAGCAGCAGAAGTACCACTGCCTGCAAATATAATCTCAACAGCCCCTTTCGGGTCTTGAGTGTTTATAGACCAATACAACTTAGATATTTTCTTTGTTGCATCCTCGGTCATATAAGTTAATGCCGAAGCATCCATTTTAGTAACCAAAGTCTCACCACTACCATCAGATAGATTGGTAAACTTCATTGTGGTTTTTTGACCACTTGCATCAGCAATAGTTTGACTCGTTACCGTATCGGCCATAATATTAATCCTTAGACTCTTTGAATTCTAATTTAGAAACAATAGATTCTATCTCCTCGTTTTCAATCTTACCCTTCTTAAATAAAAGAGATTTTAGTTTTCGATTTGCATCCATTGATTCTTTTAAAAAATCTCTACTCGGCGTTTTCATTTTTAGCTTCTAATTCTGCTATTATTACTTCTAGTTCTTCTTTTTTTGCTCTAAGTTTTGCAAGATCCTCACCATCAATTTTGCCGTTTTTATTCATATCCATTTTTTTCTGCTTATCAGAAAGTTCTTCTTTCTTTTTCATCTTCATATCAAAGTCAGAAGCTTCATCCTTTTTCTTCATCATATCTTTTTTTGGCATCATTTCTTCCATGCCTTTTTTTGTTTTATTCACCATATCCTTTTTAGGATCCATTTCTTCGTCTTTTTTATCTTCTTTATCTTTAATCGCCTTTTGTAAAGCAGGTGGCAGTTTCTTTTGACCAGCAGTTAATTCTGATCTTAAAACCTTAGCAGCTTCTTCTAGTAAACTTCTAGTCATTTATTCTCTCCTTACGCTGTGAATGTAGCGTCTTTTTTTAATTCTAAAACTATGAAACCAGTAGCAGAAGCACCGATTGTTTCTAAATCACCACTACTTGCACCAGCATTTGTTGCGTCATTAGATATAGCAGGACCATCATATTTTCCTGTGCCTGCGAGTCTAATTGCGGTTGTGTCTGTGGAAGATCCTTTAAATTGTATCTCTACTGATCCAGATAATCCCCACCAACATCTTACTAGACTTAGTTTAGCACCGTTTGCGTGTCCTGATAAAGCACTTGCGTCTAGAGCAGCCGAAGTTGCACTATCTGCCGAATGATCTAATCGAACTATAACAGTACCACCAGCACTACCAGCGCCTGTTGGAATAGGGTCATCTCTTAATGTTCTTGTTGCGAATGCCATAATTCTCTCCTAATTACTATTTATACTATCGCAAAGTTTCTTTATCCAAATAAGCCATAATTTTAGACTTACTCACACCATATTGCTTTGCGACTCTATCAATATTAGTGTCAATTTTATCAATCGAATCACTCGATTTAAATAAATCATCTATCGCTTTTTTCATTCTAGGCGATAGTTTATTGTATTCGGTAGATACTGTATGTTGTACTTCCGTTATCTCTTTTCTATACTGACTAAACTTTTTCAACATTCTCTTGATCTGCCAGTTTTTGAACCATAGGATCTTCTCCTGGTTCTGCGATTTCAGGTTTTTCATCACTTGGCACATCACTAGTTACCTCTATTTCTTGAGGTGTCTCATCAGTAGGCATTTCTTGTGGTTCATTCAACCAACTTTGTGCGACATCTGTTCTTTTCGTATCAAGGGCCGCTGAAATTTTACCTGCAAGGGCGTCTTTAAATGCTTTTTCAGCACCAATATTATCTCCTTGCGATAGAGAATCTACCATATCTTTAACATAATTTATATCTTTAGTTTCTGCTTCACTCATCATTATCTCCTTCTAAATCTTCGAGTGGGTCTTGAATAAGACCAACTTTAACTTCGTTAGCAATCTGACGATCAATTTCTTCAATTTCTTCATCAGTTTGTCTTAATACATTCTTTCTTAAAAATTCTACTGAAAAATATTTACCAACATAAGGTGTTACCTCATTAGCAAGTAATAATCTTTCTTTCAATAGTTCTGCATTTTTTAGTTCTGCAAAGTGTCCATCTTTTAAGAAATCATATTGTATGTGGGATTTAATCGCATCCCAATCTTCTATTGTAATTATTCCTTTTAAAACTAATTGTGTTTTTAGTAAATCGTGGAATAATCCAGTAAATCTTTTTCTTAATCTTTGTACAAATTTAGAAAACTTTACTTCGTCTCTAGTTATTTCAGCACTACGACCAAGATTAAATCCATTGTCTTGTTCCATTCTACTGACTGGAACATGGAGTGATTTATATACTCTCTTTTGAAAGTACTGAACATCTTGTATCTCACCTAGGTTTTGTCCACCAGGTAAAGTTGTTATCTCTGTGCCTCGACCACCTTCTCTCCTAGGTAGCCAGAAGTCCTCGAGCATTGACATATGTTTTCTGTCATCTCTCATTTCTCCTGTTGAGGCGTCATAAACAAGTTTATTTCTATATCTTGCCATGACATCTTTTAGATATTGTTCTGCCTTTACTTTAGGAAGATTACCAACATCTATATAGAATATTCTTCTTTCAGGTGCTCTTACTATTCTGTAAATAACAACAGCATCCTCAATCATTCGTAATTGGTTAACTGGTTTAATTGCTTTATGTAAATAACTTAATACTACATTTTTATTCTGATCAATAACACCAGAGGTACAATAAGAAATAGCGTCAGTAGTAATTTTTATACCCATATTAGAATTAGGTGTAGTCATACCTTTTTCATTATAGACATACCACTCATTAACAGATTGTGTCATCTCAACACCATTCTTGTTAGATCGCTGTTTTTTTATTTCTCTAACCTTACGAATTTTACGAGGGTCAATATATCTTAATTCAGTAAGTCCTAATCTAGGTTGATCAGGATTAATTACTTTATGATAATAAACTCTACCGTCTATATACCATCTTTTAAAGATATCGTGACCTTTTTCTTCAAACTGTAATAGTTTTAGAATTTCATCAAACTCATCTCTAATTTTAGATTTAATTTTTTGTGATAAATTTAAATTGTCTAGTGATAAAGAGATTGATTGATCTCTTTCATCTGCTACTATTGCTTCATTTACAATGTCATCAATAGCAGTATCCACTTCAGGATAAATTGCAATTTCTCGATATCTTCTAATTAGTTCTTCTTCATTCTTAGCACCACCTTCTTGGTCGAGATAAGATCCAAAGTAACCACCAGCCGATACCGTAGTAGTGCCATCATCAGCCGTAGGGACGGTGAAACTCTGAGGAGTTCCACCATCCTTAGCTTTTTGATTAGCTCGTGTTATTTGAAAGCCAAATAATTCAGCCATTAGATTTCCTTTTCATAATAATTTCTACTAATTATTTATGTGTTAAATTAAGTAGTAGTATCAGTTTCAAAGTATTGGTATCTGAATGTGCAAGTGAAAGTCTCAACAGCATTGTTGGTATCATATGCAAGATCAATTGGTGATAGTGATGTTGGGAAAAGACCTCTAAAAGTATAAGTCTTTAACAATCCACCATTTCTATCTAATTGATCAACAAAAGCGTCAACTTGATAATCAGCCGGGTTTGTTAACCCTTCGTTATCAGTCATATTGTTCATTCCATTTAACCATCTTTCTAGTCCGTTTCTCACTAAGAAATCGGTATCGTTTAGAACAGTAACCGTCCAAGGTTCAAACTCTCTATCTCCTACGATATAAAGTGTTCTACCTCTAAATGGCACAGGCGTTTCACCTACTGTACTACCTGGTAATTGAGCAGCCTGACATAAGAAGGCCATTTGTTGCGTCTCACCACCAACGGCAGAATAACCAGGGAAAGGCATTGTCACCTTGAACTGATTGGCTCTAGCGCCCCCACCAGCGAGACGAGCTTTAAAGTCATTAATATTAGGCATTGTTTATTCTCCTCTCTCTAGTTTAAGCACCCGCAACTTCAGAAAAGGCCACGCCTGATCTTGTTGCGATAAAGTTTAAAGTTATAAAGTTAATTGATCTGTTAGGTTTGATAAAGATATCTGCCCTAAACTCATTACGATCAATAACTTCACCAGTATTGTTAGTGTCATCACAAACAACTTGGAAGTCTGTGATTCCTCTACGACCTTGTACATCTCTTAGGAATGGTTCTACAAGATTTCTAAATTGTGCTCTTGTAAACTCATCATTGAATTCAAAGAGTTGAAATTTAGAAGCAGTAGAAATTGCCTTCTCTAGAGTGATGAACAATCTTCTAACATTGATACGATCAAACGCACTTGGTTTTGCCAATGCAGTTTTATCACCAAATAGTACAGTACCCTGACCTGGTAAAGTTACCACAGGATTTACTCTTGCACGATATAGCGTATCTCTTTGTGATTTGTTAGGATTGTATGCAAGTTTAACAGCACCACGAATTTGACCTCTATTAAGACCGCCTGGTGAGAACCAAGAGTCTGCAACATTGTCAGTTCTAGCACATAAACCAGCAATATCTCCGTTCAATGGAACGAATCTATATACATCATTGTATTTGTCGTACATATATTTGTAACCACTATCAATAACAGCATATGAAGATGAAGATAATGCATCAGCAAATGCTTTTACATTTTCAGTCTGAGCGATAGGATCAGCAACATTTACAACATCTGCGGAAGCAGGTGAGATAAATGCAACAACATCTTTTCTAAACTCAGCAACATCAATCGCAGCTGTAGCATATGTAGTACCAGTAGCATCAGCACCAGTTTGAGATGGACCAGTCATTAATAAATTAATATCTACTGTTTCTCCATCTTTAAACTTATCTAATGCAAGTGCCAACTCACCGTTTGTTGGTGCGTTGTCATCTGTACCACTAGCAAGTGAATTATTGAATAGAGCAGTTGCACTTGAACCAGTATTATCAAAAGTCTGACCTGCCTTAGCAGAACCAGCATTTGCCAGTGTAGTTTCGTGATCCATCCAATATACATATGCACTTTGATTGTATATTACATCAGCGTAGTAGTTAGTAGCACCTGATTCATTTTTTGCATCTGAAGCCTGTGAAACACCTTCAAATATTTCTAAGATAGTTCCAGGAGTACCTGTAATAGCGCCATCTTCATCAACAATAACGATATGCATTTCATCATTTGCACCGTTATTATTAGAAACATCAGTCGTTGTTCCTGGAGCAGCGTCAACTTGATCAAAGTATTTCCAGTATCTTTTGATCACAGCGTTATCTACTACTGCGTGTTTAAGACCTTGAGAGCCTGTGCTACCATGTCTTTTAACTGTTAAGTTATTTGTGTCGATTGCCGTAATTTCGTAGAACTCTCCTGACGGAGCAGCATTGAAATTGCTACTTGCGTCACCAAACTCTAATAGATCACCAACTACAAACTCTGAACCATTATCAACAGCGACCACAGTAGCGCCGACAGCGATACCTGATCCGTTGTTTACGAGTGAAGTTGCAGTAGATGAAAATGCACTAGAATTTGTACACATAGAAACTTGTAAATTGTTTCCGTGAGTTCCAGCAGTACGAGCAGCCCATGGACCCACATTTGCTTGACCACTTGCGAAGTTATCAAGATAATGTTGGGTGTTTTTTATCTGTATAGCAGAACCTGATACACAAGCATTTACATTACCTGTTGTAGCACGAACCACTCTTAAAGTATTACCGTACTGTAAGAAGTTAGCAGCCGTAAACCAATATTCGTATGTATTACCGTCTGGTTTACCGAAAGTATCTACTAGTTCTTTTTCAGATGAAATGGTTACAATCTCATCCATAGGACCTTTTTCAGATACGATAGCTGTTGCGCCAATAGAAGTGGCTACTGCAGGTATAATATTTGTTAGGTCTGTTTCTTGTACGAGAACACCTGGTGATAGTTGGAATGCCATAGTGTTTTCTCCTTAATTATTTAAATTACCCTTAATTTTATTCAACCCTTGAAACTATTTATAAGTATCAAAAATTACAGATTATCTGACCACATCTACTGGAGACCATACATCTCCGTACTCATCTGTCTCAGTCTCAGTCTCATTTAACCCATCATCCATAAATCCAAAAGGGGCCATATCTTGTTCAAGTGCATTTTGTTGCTCTGCAAATAAGGCATTACGCATATCAATATTGACCAATTCTTTAAAATACTGTTGATTCGCAACCCAGGCAAATATGACTAAACACATAACTAAATCATCATTACAACCATCCTCTGCCTCATAAGACTTACCTCTGGATATAAATGTAGATAATTCTGCAATCGTATCAAAATCTTGAATTATCATTTTATCACCTTCGATCAATGATTTTAAATTAGAACATCCCACTCTTTTTGCGGCCTTAGTCATTCTAAGACCTAATGAAGAACCTCTGCCACTAAATCCACCACCTAATATTTGACCTGATCTACCTTTTTGTGTACACATTAACATATTATCATATTCACATTCAAATTGTAAAGCGTCTGCAACTTGTTGGCCTAAATCATTTGTTTCTACCAAAACATATGCCATATTATATTTTCTTGCAAGTTCATTTATGATATTAGGAAAGACAACAGGTTTAACTTCATTACTTCTATATTTTGCCACAAGTTTATATGGCATTTCGCTTGTATCAAATATACAAAAAGCAGAGTAATCGTTATTTGTACCTCTAGATACATCTACCGTGCAAGTGTAGATATGATCTTTTTTAGGTAATTCAAATACATCTATATCACCACTTCGTTGTGGATCAATATGTGCTAATGCTTTTAATTTACTTGGTGCAATAAGTGTATTAACAGAACCTAAGAATTCACATTCAAACTCTGTTTGAAATTGCTGTTCACTTGTATTTTTAATTGTTTCTTCTCTCCACTTCTCATCACGACCAGGTACTTCAGACCAATGCACTTCAATAGGAACATATGTATTATTTTTGTTTATAGCGTCAGTCCATATTTTATAAAACATATTCATTCCATGTGGCGTAGATACCATCATAATCTTTGATGACTTACCAGAAGAAATTGTAGGATAAACCGAACTAAAAAATTCATCAGCAATATTGTTAGGTATGTAGGCAAACTCATCAAGGAATATTACATTAAAAGACCCACCTCGAATAGCAGATGATGAAGTTGCAGCCGCAACAATCTTAGAACCATTTTCTAATTCTAATGAACCTTTGTTCCAATTCATTACGCCTTGTTGCATCCATTTAGGTAGATGTTCATATGCAAGTTGTAAACGACCTAATAGATCACGAGCAGTTGATGATTTGTTTGCAAGAATAGCAACATTAACATTTTCATTAAATAAAACATAATGCAATAGATATGCAATAATGATTGTTGACTTACCAGACTGTCTTGGTAGTTTACAAATTGTAAATCTATTTTCGTGAAAAGTATCTACCATTTTTTCCTGAAACTCATACATTTTAAATGGTACAAGGCCTTTGTCAATGGTAACAATATTAATAAATTCTGTTATGAAGTATTTTGGATCTTCAATACACTTAGACAATTCAACAATTTGATCTTCAGTAAATTCTGAAGAGGTAAATGCTTTCTTTAAATTAGGATTGCCTAGATACTGTTCTCTAGGATTCAGATTCTCCGTCATCTTTTTTTGTTTTCTTTAATAGTTTTTGTAATTCATTTGTCGAACCTACATACAATGCATTGGTTACATTTTTAGGTGCATTGTTAGGAACTTCTTTTAGTCTCTTTAATCTACTTTGTAGACCTAATAAATCTTGCGATACCTGACTTACTGTTTGAATTAATTGTCCTGCAACCTCATATGTTCTAGGGTGCTCACTTTCTTTTGCAAGCGATAAAATACCATCTATTGCTTCATTACCTTTTTCTATTAACTTATAAAGATTTTCTCTGCCGTGTTCAAAATCATCTTGAGGATCTGCTGACTCTGGCATTACAGTAACCTCTTTTGGTTCTATTGGTTTAGGTGCCAATATTTGCTCAGCGGTTACATCTAAAATTTCATTTAGTTTATCATCTATTTTACTCATACTATTATTTATGCTACCTAGAATAACTGTTCATTTTTCTACCACAAAAATACCAACAAATCTTAGCTGCATTTTGTGGTTTTTTAACCAATGTATCTACAAACTCTTTCCATTCCTTAGATTCAAAAATATCTTCTATTTTATTTACATTACTAATATGAAACTTATCTTTCATTAAAGGTTTAAATTGTTTTTCTTCACTTCCCTTTTCTTGCGTGGTCCAACAACACGGCATAATATAACCTTGAGAATTGTATCCATATGAATCACCTAAATGATCCTTATACCCTTTAAGTATTTTAGCAGACCAGTCTGTTAAATCTTTCTGATTATTTTTATCAGCACCTATACATAAAGGGTTTAATTCTTCTGGATCTCTAGGTCCTGTAAAAACTACCTCATCAGTTTTTAAAAACCAACGAGTTGTTTTACTTTTTATATCTTTAGACATTTAATTTTCCTAATACTGCAAAACGCTCATTATCAAAATAATATTTAGGATTAATAGGTCTTAAAGGATCTTCAGGTCCATCAAACCTTGCCGATATATTTATTTGAAACTCAATACCATTATCTTCGGCCATCTTCTTTGCTTCTTTAATGTGATTTTCATTATATTTAAAAATGATATATACCCAACGGGTTTTAATTCCTTTACTAGCACACAACTTAGCCATTTCAAATAATTTTTTTCCGTCTTGATTAATTCTATACTTATGACTCTCCTCTGGTAAACCATCTATGCCGAATGTCCATTCACCTCTACCCATATTATCAAATGCCTCATTATACCATTTTACTGGTTTTTGAGAGGCTGCAGTATGAACCATTAGATACTTGTCCTTCTCTTTCGCTATTTTTATGAAATCTATAAAATAAGGATTGAATATAGGATCAGATATTTGACCACAACATTGTATTTCGTCAAAGTAATCTACAATTTTATGCCATTCTGATATAGTCATATCTCTTCCAGGAACTGGCCTTATATCTTTATACTCTTGCTGACGCTCACATTTAGGACACTCTAGAGTGCATCTAAACCCTATATCTAAGTTTATTCTCTTTCTATTGAAAAATTTATTTATCGAGTCCTGATGATTCATCATAATTTAACCCATCTTCAAAAAATTCTATTGTTTCAGTATATGTGTAATCATCATCATAATCAGCGGTCGTAGGATTAGGCGTAACCTTAACCCTCTCTTGTCTAGAAGGATTTTCAGATCGTGGTTTAGTGTAAAGATCAGCGCCTGTCTGACGAATTACCGCACCACTTGTAATTGGACCATATAGATATATTTTGGCAGTAAAATTCATTGTATAAATTATTCTTCGATTAGATGTCATATCGCCATCATAAGTATCTTCATAATCTACACTATTTAAAACAAAAGGAATATCTCTTTTGATATCCATAGTTCTATCTTCAATCATTGTTACCGTATAGTCTGGTTGAAAGAAAGGTAATATTTGTTCAACTATTTGTAAACCATCATCTGAGTTAGCGGTAAAAGAATACAAATTAAAACCCATATTATAAGGCACAGGTGCAAATTGTGTAAAGACTTTATTATCGTCAGCACTTTTTGCTTTTTTATACTTTAAGTTTTTATTAATCTTACGACTGGGATCATAAGAGATCCCAGTCATTTCAAAGCTCAATCGAGGTAGAGTGATTGCAACTCGTTCTTCACTGCCAGAACCTAAAGTAGTTTGTTGTTGTAGTCTGGCTAAAAACTTTTCTCTTGGTGCATACATTAATGGTACTCTTAAACTTGATACGGCATTACCATTAGAGTCATATCTTCTTACACCAATAGTATTAAATATTGTACCAAATGCAATAACAGTATTTCTTAAATGTTTATTATAAAAATATTGACCGAACATTAAAAGTCCTTCCCAAAGTGTTCATCGGCCTCACCGAATGGATTTCTTTCGCTGAAGTCTAATATATCGTCTGAGGTATCACTAGGCGTTGTAGTACCCGCAGCCGCCTCAAACTTATGACTTTGATCCACAATTTGTTGTGTACCAAGTTCAGCAGGTGCAGTCTCTAATAATATAAAGTTAGTCATACCAGGCACATCAGATTCCATCATTATAGCACCAGCTGCCAACCCTGCCTCAAGACTAATTTGATAGTCAAGCATATTTGTTGACAAGTCATCTTCAGTTGCGTCAATATCAGAAATACCTGTACTAATTTCTTCAGATGAATATTCAAACTTAGTACATCTTAGTTTGTAAACAGGAAGATCATTTACCTGATAGAATGGTTGTTCGTGTTCAACAAATTGTATCTCAAAGAAAGCATTTACTCTAGGAAACCATACTAAATCGCCTTCATTAGGTCTTGAAGTTTCAATCAAATTATTTTCTGATTGTAAAACTTGTTCCCATCTCATCTTAGAAACTACTAAAGATATATCATCTCTTAATTCTAAACCAAACTTTCTAATTATTTCTTGTTCACCAGCAAATCCATCTGTATTTTCAACATACATTTCCATAATATATGCTGCAGTAAATTTCGCTGAAGTATCTTCTCCTAATATACTATCTTCATTTACTAAAGTTCTAGGTAAGTAATAAACATCTTGACCATAAATGCTTAATTGCTCTATGATTAATTCTTCATAAAGACGCTGTTCATTCTGATTACCGTGATCGAAATAGACATTAGTTGGCATTTTATCCTACCATATAACTGATAGGTGTCTCAAAAGTATTTCTTATTTCTTCCTCTAGTTTATTTTTTTCATCTAGAGCTTGTGTATATATCTGTTCGCCGTTCATAGATACCCCACCTAACATTTGAACACCTTGAAATTTTGACAGATTAGCACCCCATTGTTGCTTAATTAAAGCAGTTGTATATCTTTTTAAGAACATATCATCATAGATATCCGTATATGTATCGGGGTCTAATTTTCTATAACATTCTATAATTAAGTATTCACCAGCATTAACATCATTTGCCCAATCCATACCAATATACAATCTATTATTATGCATATTATATCTGATTGGTTTTTCACCAATGAGAATATGATCTAGAAAATCTAAATGTCTCATTGTCATTTCATAATGTATAATTGAGGTAGAGGAAAAATCATAAAGATCATTCAATCTCATTTGATATCTAATATCAAACATATTTAAATTTGACTTATCATTAAAATTAAATATATTCATTACTGATAAAACAGCAGATGGCATTACAATAAAGTTCTTTTGATTGGTGTATGAGTTTGAGATACTACCTTCAGTACCACTACCGATACCTTCATCTGCTCTTGCTCTTGTAATATCATCAGCAGTTACCTGATATTTCATATACATTCTTTCAACACCGTCATAGTGATATTGAGAAAAGTATTGTAGTGCTTCGTCTATTCTATCATCAACCTGGTCATCATCTACATTTATTTCAATAACAGGTTTACCTAATGCTCTTAAGCAATATTCTTTCAAAGTTGATTTTGAATTTGGTACAGCCATTTATTTTCCTTCTAATTTATCTACTTTCGCTGATAATTCTTTTATCGCTTCAATCAATAAAGGAACTAACTTATCATACCAAACGGTTATATACTTTTCGTCTATCGGTGCTTCAGTTACCACTTCTGGTAATACTTTTTCTACCTCTTGAGCAATTACTCCTACTTGTCTTTTATCATTATTATAACCTAAAGACTTTGCAGTTTCATTTTCTTCAAAGTAAACACCTCTTAATTCTTTTACTTTACTTAATGCATTATCTATTTCACCAAGA
>VTLG01003815.1_pt1 | contig 11959 bp, 17 predicted proteins | sample 4694571 | NCBI WGS metagenome assembly VTLG01 (sample SAMN12604809, study PRJNA352737) | marine metagenome | biome: ENVO:00000447; feature: ENVO:00000209|ENVO:00000569|ENVO:01000036; material: ENVO:00002151; isolation source: viral sequences binned using virsorter ... | reverse complement strand
CTCCGTCTCCGTCAACCGAGAAGACTTCATCGTATCCAGACTTCTCTAAAATCTTTTCCTTTATATCCAATTGACGTTTCTCCTTAGCAATACGTCTTAGGAATGCATAGTAAACTATCTGTGTAAAGTATGCAAAAGGATTTTTACTCTTTGCTGGATCAAAATTATCAATATACTGTATACAATTTTCTATCCCATCACAAATCATATCATCCTTATACATGTAATTGATAAAGTTAGGACGATAAGATAAATGCGTAGCAATTTTTAGAAAGCACGATCCGATATATTCACTGACCTTGGGTTTAGGTTTACCCTGTATCTCAGCAATAGCTACATTTTCTTTATATCGAATTACAGCAGCAAGCAATTCTTTGTTATCAACATAGTGTTGCTTCTGCTTTTTTGGTCCTTTCATATGAAATTTCTATTGCTCCTCTATTGTAACAGGGCTTGACAAGATTGTCAATCACCGTTAGACTCAACACTGTCAGGGTTGGAAGGGAGGTTATATAGTTTTTTAAATAGATTTCTTGCGTCTTCTATTTTACCAAGATAACCCATTTCTCTTTCAAGTTTAATTCTTTTATTCGGACGGCGTGCTCCAAACTCTTGTCTTAAGAATGTTTCGTATAACATCACATGTTGTTTGGACATAGTTGCTAACGCCACAATATCTTTTTCTCTTACAATTATAAACTCTTCATCAGACATTTGCATCCAGGGGGCGAGTCCGATTCCTTTTGCCACCTTCCCCTCTTCTACATGTCTTGTAAAAACTTCAACACTTAATGGATCCTGTATGAAACAGATTGACTCACCTTCTTCATTATGAAGCACTGCCTTCCCTATAATCTCGTCGCCGTTGGTCAGCTTAAAGATTCCATAGAAGTCTTCATCATGTTTGGCGTAGTTAATCATTTGATTTTAGATGAACCTCGTTGATTTCAAATTGGAAATTTTCCTCCTTGTAAATTTTGAATCTTTCATACAAATGACGTAACGTATAATTATGTCCTTTGTCAGTAGAAATGTCGTCAGCTATATCGTATAGTGTTGCTTGCGATTTGTTCTCACCTTTTCTAAGTACCCGTCCTATGGATTGTAAATTTCTTACTCTCGATTTAGACGGTGATGCAAAAATTACATTGTGTAGGTTTCTAATATTAATACCTGTAGAGAATGTACCATAAGATGCAATGATGATTGAATGGGATGCTTCCTCAGTTAACCTTCGGACTTCTTCCCTCATATCAACATCAACACCCCCATGAATGAAATGCACAGGTATGTCAGTGTAACTATTTATCAACTCATATAAAGGTTGACCGTGCTTCTCTACATAGTTATAGAGGATTAAAGTGTTACCTTCTAGGCTACAAGAGAGGTTTCGGATAAATTTATTCCGTTGCTCATGCCCTATAAGATAATCAATTTCATCTTGATACCCTTCAAATATAGCCTCTTGATGTTTCAAGAGAATAATACTTACTTTGAGTTGTGCAAGATAACCTTGATTCATTAACTGCTTTGTCCTAGTTACTTGAGAGCATCTACCAAAGACACCTTCAAGTACAAGTTGATTGACGTTAGCACCATCAAGTGTGCCAGTGAATCCAATCCTATACTTACAACCATGCAACTTAGACATAAGAGTAGTAAGAGATTTGGATTTGAAAAGGTGTGCCTCATCACCGATGACCACATTAAACTGAGCAAACCACGTACGAGGTTGCTTATAGACAGATTGCCAAGTGGTAATTATGCAATCAGCTTCAGAGTTTTTTTGTTCCCCAGAGTATATTTTGTGGCAGTGTTTGGATGTCATCCATCCATATTCTGTAAAGTCTTTATACATTTGCTCTACCAACGAGGTAGTAGGGACTACAATTAAAACTCTTCTATTGACATTCACATGAAAACGAACCAATGAATATATCATCAAGGATTTCCCGCTGGCAGTTGGCGACAATAGGAGTCGTCTGTTGTATCGTAGGGACTCGTATATTGCTTTCAGTTGGTAGTCGCGAACCTTTACAGGAAGCCCCAGAGCCTTTACAAACCCCACTACCGATTGAGGAGTTATTAGGAGATTTTCCTCCTTTGGATTCCCAAACGTCTCAGATGGCTCCAGAGAGTATGAATAACCCCGTTGCTCTGCCCAGTCTGTAACATAATCAATTAGTCCACAGTATATCTCACCTGTTGCTGGAGAGTATAGGTGGACTTTTCCATCCCATCCTTTATATCTCCTTGTCCTCTGCATATATTTTGCAGACTCTACTTCAAAGGAGAAAAATTCTGCAGCCTCCTTATGGATATGAGGTTCTGCTTTCACCTTTAAATAGACTTCGTTTTTCTTACTGATAAGGAGGTCCATAAAACCATGCCACAATTGATTCACGTAAACCTTTCTTTACTGGTTGGACTCTGTGCCAAGTATCAGCAGGAAAGAAAATGGCCTGCCCCCGATTCAATCTAAATGATTCATATCTTGGGTCAGTGCCTGGTTTATATATCTCCAAATCAAAGTCGCCACCTTCATAGTCCTCGTTTAAGAAGAGTGACATACTTATCTTTCTAACCATACCCTTGACAGGTTTTGGATGTTGATCTACATGCCATCCATAGTAACCACCTTCAGGATATAGACCATACTGTAATGGTTCAACTCCAGTGAGTTTAAAGTTCCATCCAGCAGTCTTGTTTATCTGTGCTACCATTCTCATCATCATGGTGTACAAGACAGGATCCTGTAACCATGTGACACTACTCTTTCTTTTATTCTTTGTCTTATCATACAAAGTAGCATCCTTCCATTCTAAGGTAGGATTATTAATACACCCTTTAATGACAGACATAGAGTCCACATTAAAAGTGACTACCTTGTGAGTAGAACCATAATTCATTAGAATCCTGCCTGGAATTTCTCCCAGTCAATAGCATTCTTTATTTGAAACCCTCTATTATTAATCTGCTTAAGAATACTTTCAATGTAATTAAGCATTGTGGTTAAGTAAGTAATCTTATATTCTAATTTACATACGTCATCATCTGCATTGATGAACATTTTAATTTCATCTGAAGTAGTTAACTTCAAATCAAATGGTTGAAATTTATACACTGACGACGGTGCTTTCCCCTTGTAATATACCCACTTCTCTTTTCTTAATTGATTTAACTCCAGCTCTTTTTCTCTCTTCATTAAGCTGAAAGTATTAAAATGCTCCATGTATCGTTGATGGAGTTGTGGAACCCGTGTGGATTCTTCTTCAAGTTTTGAGGAATCTATGTGAGAATCTTGTTCCCACATCTTCTGAATGTTCTCTATGTTCATAATATAAAGTCATGATTATCTTCGTGTCAATCTATTCTTATCCCTTACCTCATATAGAAGATACTTGAAGTTTGCTGTTGCAGTCAAGAAATCATTATCATCACCAGTTACATCGAAGTTAACTGTAGACAATGATGTAGGAAACATATTTTTAAAGACGACATCAAAGTTTGCAATGTTATTATTATTTAACACCTGTAGCGTACCATCAGAATACTTAGGATCTTGTGTTGGTGTCTTCTGATTTGCTCTGACAAATGCCTGTCTTTCACCGACATTATCTGGCACACCTAATGCTCTAATCCAGTTATGTATCTCCATATAGTTTCTGAGATCCTCATCAACAATGAAGTCCATTGAGAATTCACCATAAACTATATTCCCTTCCATTGGAATGGGTACCATACCTCTAGTTGGGATGTCAACATTACCCAAACTAATATCTGGTATTGCTGCTCTCTGACACAAGAAAGAAGTCTTTCTTGCTTTTTCCAATATGAAAAGAAATCCTATTGGTGAAAGAAAGTTTTTATTAGTTAATTGATCCTGATACCAGTTTGCCATGTTACATGTTTATGTTTTCTAGCCACGACGTAGCAATGAATTTCTCTCCTTTAAGTGGTGGGTTACCCCTATGGACATGGGTAAACCCTGCTGGCCATATTAACACTTGTCCTCTCTTAGGTTGAAACCTCAGAGATTGATATAGAAATTCAGTTTCACCACCTTCTTCAACATCGTTTAGATACATCATGGTTGCCATGATTCTTCTGTTAGATGCTAGGTTACCGTTTTCAGTATGCCATGCATGGTATCCTTCTCTTGGAAGAGTCCTTTGCACATTTAGATATGCCTGTTGGTAACTATAATGTCTGAGGTGTTCATACTCTTTGGCATATTCCTCAAGACATTCACCGATAACATTGTTATAGAATTGCATGTACACATAACCACATGCATGATCCATCATAAAGTCTGAAGTAGCTAAGCAAGAATCTTTACGGGCATGTACCCCTTGAGCCTTCTTACCACTAGCACCCCATGTGCCAACTCGTTTAAAAGTAGCACCACACTTATCTTGATATCTCCAATATTCTATAAGATCATCAGTGTCATATTCAGTATCGTATATACCAATAAATTGGTTATACTCAATGTTGGTGATTGTCATAATATATCATCATGTGGTATTATTTATGTCCGCATCAATAGGTGGTCCCATCGATTCGTATTCCAGCATCATCGAGAGGAACTCAACCTTTTCCTTAAGTTCTTTATTTTCTTCCTCCAACTGGTCTATATGTTCTTGGTATACAATAATCATACTTTCTAGTTCTTGGTTGCGTAATTCGAGATCCCAATCCATAGGAACCCCTGCAATAGTATTGAGGTATTTATATCCACTTTGATAAAACCATCTCTACAGATTGGTCTGCGTTAATATTCTGCTCAACTATTTCAAACCCTTCTTCCTGTGCAGAATGATGGATACACTCACAGGCATAGTTTTGTGCTACCTTATCTAAGAACCTTTCTACAGGTATGGGCTCATCCCATGTCTGTAAATCGGTTACTAATTCATAAGCTTCAGATGCTTCATTCCATCTGAATCCAATATCCTTCCCAATAGATATTTGCACATCTACTTCTTCATGTACATGGTTAGAAGGATTTTCTAATTTTTGATCTACATCAACTCCATACCCCATTAACATTAGGGTGTGTAGTAATGCTTTACGATTCTTTAACTTGGTTTTGATCGTGCTGAAGTGTGACATTTTTCTGTTTATAGTAGTCGGATGAGTAGATTCGTCTTTCCAAATCACCTAGTTTCTTTTCTAAGTTCCTTGTTATAGACTCACAAGTGTCACCGACAGCACCCTCGACTTTTTCTTCGACTCTGCCGTCTTGATATATTTTAAACGTTGCTTTAATTTGCTGTGACATTACCCAATGTGTAATTTTTGTAACCCTGTTTTGTAATTATATATGCAGCATCGTCTGCTGCTTCAGGTGGTACTATTATAACATATCCTATACCCATATTGAAAGTCCTCTTCATTTCTTCTTCAGGTACCTCACAATTAAGCATAATTTTCTGGAAAATTTCAGGTATTCTCCAGTTGTTATAGTTAACTTCAACCTTCAATCCTTTAGGTAAACACCTTGGTAAATTCTCAACCAATCCACCACCAGTAATATGTGCCATCCCTAATATAGGTACCTCATCTAACAACTCAGATACTAGAGATGTGTAGATTGTAGTAGGAGTAATTAACTCAGGAGTATCTTTCCAATATATGTTATGTCTCCATAGAGCATCATTGATAAGACTATATCCATTACAATGAATACCATTACTCTCTATACCAATAGCAATATCACCTTCTTTAACCAACCTACCATCTATAATTTCAGTCTCTTCTACAATACCAGTACAGAATCCTGCTAGGTCATACTCACTCTGTCTATAATGCTCTGCTGTTTCTCCACCTATTAATTCTACACCTGCCATCTCACATCCCGTTATGATACCAGTCATTATATCTTCCACATTATCATCTAACTTCTTTGTAGAAATATAATCTAAGAAGTATAAAGGTTTAGCACCACAGGTAATCACATCATTGACACACATGGCAACGAGATCAATTCCTATAGTGCTGTAATCATTAGCAACTCTGCATATATTCATCTTAGTCCCTACACCATCAGCACCAGAAACCAGTATGGGTTTCTCATACCCAGTGGGTAGTTTAAATGCACCACCAAAACCACCTATGGAAGGTGCTTTGACCTTTAGTCTTTCAACGAATGCATTACCTGCATCGATATCAACTTGATACTTCATACTCTACATGTGTGTTCAGCAGTAGGATCCCAGCAACCTGGACAATCATACTCCTCTTCATAACTTTGTAATTTATGTTCTAGTGTATCATAATAAGTTTCATTTGGAAAGTTGTACTTGTAAAATGCACAAGCACGTAACAAATGGTCTACATCCTTTTCGTTAAATTGCATCTTCTATCTCACAGTTAGGGTTAAGATCTTCTACCATTTGACCACCAATATCAGACCCTGCATCCATACCTATCATCGTAGCAGCACCAGCAAGTACCCAACCAACATAAGGAATAGAGGCGAGACCAGTATTAGCAACACCAGCACCGACGCTTGCACCGACCATTCTACCTGTTTGTTCACCTCCACCGACTGCCTTGATGCACGCGATAGACTTTTTTGATTCTGAGGTGTCACCTCCTGCAACACCTGTGTGGTAACTTCCTTCTGCTGTAAACTGCCTTTCCCTGAGAAGAGTGTTGTTACCCAGTCCCAGAAACCCAGCTTTCTTTTTAATTTGTTCTTTAACCCCCATGACTAATGGGGCATTAGCACGATAGTTTACTTTGTAACCATCCTTGTTTGCTTCTACAGTATAAGCAGTGTATTTACCAACAGGCAAATTTAATTGTGGTAGTCTTTGACGAGTGGCAAGCAGTCCGATCATACCAAGATGAGATATCCCAATCAAACCACCAAGACTAATGCCAATCCATTTATTCATTACAATCTGGTAAGTATATTATATATACTATTTTACTGTGAGGGAAGGAGTCGAACCTTCAAGTCCCGCCAGGAACAGTAGTTAAACAGACTACAGCGTTTACCGTTTCGCCACCTCACAAGGTAGCCCTTATTTAAGGGCTGAAATTAGACGAGTGACTCCTATTCCTCCACCACTTCTAGGGAAGAAATCGAATGATAAGAAGTCTTCTAATTCTTTTTCTACTCTACTTCTACCAAATTTATCGATAATAAGTTGAGCATACTCTCCATTTGATATGGTGTAGAAGGTATCACGCATCTGATCCTTGTCGGTACTTCTTTCAGCACTACCGATAGTTTCCATACCACCTAAGATAACATCAATCTTTCTGCTGGTACCATCATCATTCCTAGACATATTCCAGAAAGGTGATGTCCACTCAGGGAAATCAGTAATCATTCCTCGACCAATCTTTTTCTCATGGTCATGGTCTAACTCCTTAGTATTAAACTTGTTAGTCCAGTCATCATAAGTCATGATGTCTTCTTTATCTAATGGTAGACCTAACCATTCACATAGTTCCCACTCCATGTCTTGAAGTTCTTTGACACCTCCCTTCATTTCAAACTCAAACATAGGGAAGATAGTCTCATGTCTACCTGGTACAGGATTAGGCTCTGCACGATATGAAGTAGAGACACAGAAAAACCCTTCTGCTGAAGGGTTGGAAAGTAATTCGTGCTCTAACCACATCTGACCTGTTTGAGGTAGTGGCCAAATATTACCACCATATTCATAACTTGCTACAGTCTCAGGGTCTTCACATGCTGCAAGGATACTCAAACGGTTTTGTGTGTGGACTTCATAAAAATTTTTGGACAAAAAAAATGACCGTAATTCGGTCACAACATCCGTAAACTCCTTTGGGTCAATCAAACTTGTCATTATTTTATGTCAAACTGATGTATTTATAACATAAAAAAAGTGGGAGGTTGGATTGCTGTGTTACCAACAAAGAACGGGCATTACTACAGTAGTAAATTTTACGTCCTTGCCTGAGACCCGACTGGTAAGTCGATTCACCTCTCGGTGCAGCACCACCTGTGTCTCATCACCTTAACCAGCTATATGCCAGTAAGTTTATTCAGTCACTCCCTGTGTCTCGTCAGACAAATATAATATAGCACAAAAAAAGAGACCCGTCAAGGGTCTCTTTTGAAATATGTAATCCCAGATTACATGAGGTTTGCAACTTGTACTCTTCTGTAGTACTTGTTAGCATTGGCTGTAAGAGCACCACTTCCTTGGGTAAGACCACCTGAGAATGGGTTAGAAACCATTCCGTAACGAGTCTTGAAGCCAATTTTTGGTTGGAAGGTGTCAGGATTAATTGCTCTGACCTGCTGTAGAGGCACATAAGGGCAATAGAATAATCCAGCATCGTAAGGTGAAGTACCTTTATATCCAGCAACGTAGTAATGCTTATCAGCAACGTTAGCAGAATATGGGTCAACGTAAACCTTGATACGTCCGTTAAGAGTACCAACAAGAGTTGAAGATGTATCATCTACACCAGTCAAGCTGTTGTTACCATTAAGAGCAGGAGCGTAGTCAAGAACGCCAGCCATTCCAAGAGCAGAAGCCACATCAGCAGAGCAGATGAGGATGTTGCCCTTCCCGCGACGAGTTTGCTGACCGATAGCGTTAGCATCTCGCTCTATCTGGAATAGAAGACCTTTAAATTTCTCAACAGACCATCTACCATTGGAGTCAACGTCTAAGTCAAACTTACCAGCAGTAGCTGTGTTGTTTTGAGCACCAGCAACAGCGTTAGTATAGATTGTTCTAACGACTTCCCTGTTGATTTCAGCAAGGATTTCTGTTGATAGGATGTTTGCAAGCTCCTGCTCGGCATCCAATCCATGAATTGCCTTGAGGTCTTGAGCCATCTCTATGCTGTACTCAGCTTTTAACGCACGGGCACGAGCAGTAACAGTTACTTTCTCGATTGAGAATCCCATCTCACGGAAGGCCGTGTTGGTGGCATTGCTGTCATCAAGAGCTTCAACTGTAGCAGTTGTCATACCAGTAGCATCACCTGTCTGCTCATATGTGCCAGCAGGGCTGTCATTGAGTAGTGCAGGGTTGTTGCCTTCTGCGTCGTTGTTTGCAGATGAAGAAGCACCTGGATCGTAAGTGTTTCCACCACCTCCAGAGAAACCTGCGTTAGGCTCATCGAAGAATGCTTCATCGTAACCACCAGCGGCTGGAGCACGCTCTGCACCGTAGTTGGTTCTCATTGCAAAGATAAGTCCTGTAGGACCTGTCATTGGTTGTACGCCTGCAACGTCATATGCAATAAGCATAGGCATTGAGCGTCTGATTAGGCTAATCAATACTGGGTCGAAACCTGCAACTGGACCAGTTGCTGTGTCGCCAGCAGTGTAACCTGTGGTTTGAAGAGTCTCAGTAAGTATCTTACCCTCTTCACTAATTGCTTTTTCTTGGTTTTCAAGAAGTTGTGCGACTACGCCTTTCTTATAGGTATCACCGATCTCTGGAAGAGCGTCGTGATTCAGAACGGGTGCCCACTTTTCTTGGAGTGATTTAAGTGACATTTGTCTCCTCTAAAAGTAGTTATTAATTTATAATCATTTAGACCAATTGCTTAGTGCATCAACATACTTAGACATTGATGTGCTATTGGTATCTTCCACAAGGGGTTCCCCTTTGTCTTCGGTAGGATCCGCAACCTCGGTTGCTTCCTTGCGAGCAAAGTAGCTTTCCTTGATTGTCTCGACCTTATTTCTAAAGTCTTCTTCAGTTTCAAACTCAACACCCTCGGCTAGAGAAGCGAGCTTCTCTCTCTGAGTTTCAGCAAGACCTGCTGATACCTCATTCACGATTTCCATTCTTGTAAGTTGTCCCACTCTCTTATTGAGTGCAACGTTAGCGTCGATTTGCTCATTGAGTTTTGCTTCCATCTCATCAAGCTCTCCAACCATACCGTCAAGTAGGTTGAATTTTTCTTCGGGCACAGACATGTTGTGCTCTACGAAGAGTTCTTTTAGACCAGCAAAGAATGATTCTGACATCTCTACCTTAATACCATGCTCGACAGCTAGTGCATTTTCTTCTAGCCAAGTCTTAGCAGCGTAGGAGATGTAATCATCAACCTTTTCGGCCAATTCTGTTTTGATTTTCTCTGTCTCTTCAGTCAGAGTTTCGTCAAATGCTTGTTGTACAATCTTAAGTTCCTCGTTAACCTTAGAGGTTACTGCGGCTTCAAAGATCGTTACGGCTCTGGCTCTGAATTCTTCTGATAATTCTTCACCAGCGACAAGAGCGTCAACATCTTCAGTAAAGTCGTATTTGGTTTCAGGCTCTTCTTGGATGACTTCTTCGTCATTCTCGACTTCCTCCTGCTTAGATGATGCGTCCGAAGGCTTCGTCTTCAGGGACTTATCCTTCTCTACACTAACAGAGTTAGCAGCAGATTTTCCAGCGTTTTTGGTGCCAGCGGCTCCTTCAAGTGAATCCGTATCTACGTGGACAACTTTCTTACCACTGCCACCCAGAGAATCAGATGACCCAGAGGTGTCAATCTTTTCGGCTGGTTTAGCATTTTTGGTAACAACGTTAGAACCCTCAGACACTTCTTCCATATTATCTAATTTCTGATTGTCAGACATTTGTTTTTACTCCGTTCAGTGCTTTAGTCTTTGATTATTTATAATTATAAACTCTTCAGAAACTTACTGAATGCGGAAACCTTCCGTTCTTGTAAGTTTATTAGAGTTGCCTCATCAATTTCCTGCTTAATTTGAGCAACAGCAGACTCTTTTAGTATGCCATTATCCCAAACCCATTCTTTTCCTTCCATGATTCCATCTACAAAAGCATCTGGAGCCGAAGGATCCGCTACTATATCAGCAGCAGTGGCAAGCATGAAGTCATCACAAACTACGTTACAGCCCTCTTCTTTCTTAAGAGAACCCATCCCACGACTAGAAACTCCTAGTCTTACACCCTCGTTAATTAAATTTTTAGCAATGTTACCCATAGGTGTTTCAAGTATCTTAGCTCTACCTATGAAGTTATTACCTTCTTGTCTGAGTGACTCGATCTTGTGGGACACACGATCAAGATTTATGCTAGGACCGTCGGGATGTCCTAACTCACCTAGAGCACGACCCTTTTGGATGTGATGCTCATCATATTTAGCGACTTCTCTTTCGAGAGTCTTGACAGGATACTTCCTACCATTTTTATTTTGAAGTTCAGCCTGAAGGAATACACCTTCTATGAAGTGATTCTTCTTGCCTTCCTTTTCCTCAGATAGAAATTCTACTTGAGTTATTTCTTCAGCTATCAGTCTCATCTTCGGGTTCCTCCTCTTGGTTTACTTCATCAGTTTCAGCAGATGCTTCCACTGAGCTTGGTGTTCCAGGTGCTTCCTCTTCAGGAGGATCTTCTGGAAGACGCACACCAGATGTATCTACATCTGTTACTTCAGCATCACCTACTCCGTCAATAGATTTCTCTACTTCATCAGCAGATGCCTGAGCAGTGTCGTCTAGGTCAAAGCCCATCTGCTTTGCAAACTCAAGCTTCTTTGCTTGAATCATGTCGTATGTAGTCGCTGAAATAGCGTCATTGGTGGCATCAATAGCCGAAGCTTTTTGGTCACCAAATATTTTATCTACAATATCAAGGGCTGCATCTGATGGCATAACGATAAATCCTAGTCAATACAACAACTATTTAGCAATTAAAACTCTGCTCTTTTCAAATCTGCGGGGTCAGGTTGAATTTCTTCCTGTGCAACCTCGCCTTCTGCGCCAGCAGCAGGGTCAATTCCTGCTTCCATTGCAGCTAATTCTTCAGGGCTTTGTATGATTCCTGCTTCAGTTTCTTCTTCTATCTGCTTATCAATTTCCTTGATCTCAACGTCTGTCTGCTTAAGTACTTGACGACGAATGTAGTCCACAGAGAAGTATTTGCCTACAAATGGATCCATTGTAGCAACTTGATTCATTCTCTCATTGCGGATTTCAATCTCTTTTAATTCT
>VTLG01017119.1_pt1 | contig 11960 bp, 17 predicted proteins | sample 4694571 | NCBI WGS metagenome assembly VTLG01 (sample SAMN12604809, study PRJNA352737) | marine metagenome | biome: ENVO:00000447; feature: ENVO:00000209|ENVO:00000569|ENVO:01000036; material: ENVO:00002151; isolation source: viral sequences binned using virsorter ... | reverse complement strand
ATCGGGCTACAGATCCGAAGCGTTATGTGAAGCGATCGGCAGCAAAAAAACGTCGCAACATGCTAAAGGCCAGGCGGTTGATTTCGAAATAGCAGGTGTACCAAATATTAAAACTGCTTATTGGATACAAAATAATTGTGACTTCGATCAATTGATCCTCGAGTTCTACAAAAAAGATGACCCCGCAGGTGGCTGGGTCCACGTAAGCTATAATGAAAAAGGTGCTAACAGAAAACAAGTACTTACTTACGATGGTAAAAGCTACGAAAACGGCCTACCAGATATGAAATGGTCCGGCGGAAAAGTAGTAGGCTAACATTAAAATTAAAAGAAACAAAATTTTTAAAAGTAAAGGTCTTAAATCCATGCCTTTAATTCCTCTCCCATAATTTGAGAAGCTATGTTAACTTTTTCTTTTAAAGCTTTCACAATTCTTTCATCGACAGTTTTCTCACACATAATATCTATATAAGTCATTGGATATTTTTGTCCTATTCTATCTATTCTTGCTTCTGATTGTTGTCTCTTCTCCAGGTCATAACCATTAGAATAATATATCATAGTAGAAGCTGCAGTTAATGTAATACCATAACCACCAGTTTGTGTAGTACCCACAAAGAATCTGCATTCTGGATTATTTTGGAAATTTTCGATATTTTTTTGACGGTCAGCCATAGGGGTTAAACCGTAATAATCGACGAAACTATTTTCGCCAAACTTTTTCGAAATCTCCCTTAAAATCCTATGTACGTCTCTTTGCCAATGTGCCCATATAACTACCTTTCCTTCTATTTCTTCTAATACATCCATTAATTCGGGTAACCTATTTGAATCTACTTCCTGGAAAGTGCCATCATCTGCAGTAAAGTGACCACAGGTAATTTGCTGGAGTCTCATCAATTGAGTAAGAACAGTAGCTGTACTCATCATTTTTCCATTCATCTGAGCAAGAGCTAATACTTTCATTTGTTTATATAGTTTAAGTTGATCTGCAGTTAATTGGACCGTCCTCTTTATATATGTCTTTTCTGGAAGATCTAAGCAGTCATCTTTTAAAACTCTATGTGAAAAAGGTTTAAGTTTTTCTGATAATTCAGCTAAATGCTGATAACCAACTACAACTTGAACAGATCGCCCACTAAAATTAGCTGTTTTCATAACTGCATATCTAGTTCTAAACGTATAATAAGAACTATGTCCCAATAATTCTTTCTTTAAAAATTCACATTGTTTATATAAATCTAATGGGGATTTAGTAACAGGAGAACCTGTAAGAATTCTTTTATATTGTGCATATTCCCCTAAAGAACATAAATGTTTAGTTCTTTTAGCATCAGGGTTTTTAATAGTAGTAGATTCATCAATTGCCATCATAGTCCTGTGACAACGTAAAAATTTAGCAGCAAACTCTACACCCTTTTTAGTAGAAAAAGCTTCAACGTTCATAATTAAAACATGTAAGTCTTCTACTGGTTGAAATAACCTATCTAATTCTTTTTGTTGTTTTTTGTTAATTAATGATTGCCATAATACATCTGTATATTCTACATGATCGGGCATATGAGCCGGTAATTCTTGTTCATACCAAGTTTTAACCACTCCTTTTGGTGCCACAATTAAGACACCATTTATCTTGCCTTTATCATATAACATTGCAATATTATCTATCAGTACCTTTGATTTTCCAGTACCCATTTCCATAAAATAGGCAAAGTACGACTTGTCCCAAGAAAGCTCTAACGCTTTTAATTGATGCGCGTATGGCTTTGTTTTAAACTTATAATCCATAATATTTTTTTCTTTCTGTATTGACTTTAATATAAACATCTTTATATTGTTTGTCAATGTCAGAAAGTATAAATTATGAAGAGATAAAAAATAATTATAAACCTAAGGTTTATGTATTACAGGAATTACCCGGCACAAGAGCTGGCTCTCCTAAAATTAATATTATGAGTGCTTCTAAATTCGGAGAATTTAAATTTCTCCTACCAGAATTTTCTCAAATTATTTTTTCTCCTGGACCATTAATTTTTAAATTAAGAAGTCTTTTAAAAAATTATACAATAAAAGATTATTTATTATTAACTGGTGATCCTGCCATTATAGGTGTAGCATGTTCTATAGTTTCTGAATTTACAAATGGAAAATACAATTTATTGAAATGGGATAAACAAGATAGAATTTATTATCCTATAGAAATTAATTTAAACGAGAAAGGAAAAATAGATGAATAGTATTGACTTTGAACAAGATCAACGTGCAGATTTGGATGGGGCAAATGATGCCAACAAACTATCTGATCAAGTTGTAAAACTACAAAGGTTAGAAGAAGAACTTCTAGCTAAAGAAGAGGAACTAAAAGAGCTGAAAAGAAAAGTAGAATTAGTTTCAGGGGAGGTTATTCCTACAATGATGCAGGAAATGAATATCTCCACTTTAAAATTAGCAGATGGGACTTCAGTAGAAGTAAGACCCGTCTACGGTGCTTCCATTCCTACCAAGAGTAAGGAAGAAGCATTTAAATGGCTTCGAGATAACGGCCTAGGTGATTTGATTAAAAATGAAATCACTGTTGCCTTCGGTCGTGACGAAGATAACAAGGCACAGCAATATGCTGTCCTTGCGCAAGGTCAAGGGTACCAGCCTGTCCAGAAATTAAAGGTTGAACCAATGACACTTAAAGCATTGGTCAGAGAGCGTCTGGAATCTGGACAAGAGATGCCCTCTGATCTTTTTAACCTGTTCACGGGCAACAGAACAAAAATAACAAGGAACAAATAAACATGAACCAAGTAGCGGAAAAACAGACTGCGGGACTTCCTTCAAATATATTTGAAGAAGACGCAGCAAAAGGACTGGGCAAAATAGGTCAAGAAGATCTAGCTCTTCCTTTTCTTAAAATCCTTGGACAACTTTCACCAGAAGTTAATAAACGTGATGGTAAGTATGTCGAAGGTGCGGAGCCAGGAATGATTTTCAATTCTGTCTCTGGAGAGTTGTATGATGGAGTGAAGGGCATAAATGTCATTCCTGCATTTTATAAACTTGAATATATCGAATGGAAAGATAGAGGAGAAGGACCAGGTGCACCTGTTGCAATCTATGATTCTTCATCTGACATCATGTCCAAAACAAAACCAGATGCAAACTACAAAGATAGATTACCAAGTGGTAATTATATTGAGAAGACTGCATCACATTTTGTAATCATCACAGGTGACAGTCCATCGACTGCATTGATATCTATGAAATCTACTCAATTAAAAATTAGTAGAAAATGGAATTCAATGATGTCGGGAATTAAACTAAAAGGTAAGAACGGTTTATTTACACCGGCATCTTTTAGCCATATTTACAGACTAAAAACAACCCAAATGTCAAACGATAAAGGCACTTGGTTTGGTTGGGAAGTAAGTAAGGTTGGACCCATAACTGATCAACAACTTTATCAGCAAGCGAAATCGTTTTCTGAAAGCATCTCTAAAGGTGCTGTCAAGGCGAAACACGGCGAAGATAAACCAAAGGATCAAGGCATTATCTAATTCTCTAAGAGAATGAGTGCACAGTGTGGGCCGAAAGCGAGAGTGGAAGGCCCACACAAGATAAAGTTATGGATAAAAGATATATAAAATATTTTGATGGCTATAGGGCAGCGTATGGTCTAGCTGACTTCGATGATCCGAAGGCATTTGTAGACCCAGAAAGCGGAAAGAAGAAGCCAGTATACAGATGGAATTACGAACCTTTAACTGAGAAGATCTATGAAGCTCATATAAAAGGCAATTTATCAATAGGAATTCAGCCCTGTAATGAGAATAAAGAAGTAAGATTTGGAGTGGTGGATGTTGACCCCAAAGATTACGATGACTTTAATAAAAAATTTTTTATAGACGTAATACAAAATTATCAATTACCTCTAATACCTATTGAATCTAAAAGTGGTGGATTACATTTATGTTTATTCATGGACCACTTTACTGACGCAAAAGCAGTTAAATCTTTTTTAAGTAATCTGCTACCCTTATTTAAACTAAAACCAGACTGCGAAGTCTTTCCAAAACAAACCGAACTAACCACGGACGAGGAAACAGGGAACTTAAAACCAGGACAATTTATAAACCTTCCTTATTATGGTAATAAAAGAAGAGCATTAAATGTAGATGGAACACCCTTTGATTTGGAAAAATTTTTAACAGTAGTAGAAGCTAATTTAGTTTCTAAAGAAGACCTAACAAAAATTACAGAGAATATAGATCAAAAAATATATCAAGGAGTCGATGGAGATTTAATTGATGGTCCACCATGTCTAGCCGACATATCTAAGGTATCTAATAAAGAAGGCTTTGATGGTAAGGATCGATTTATGTACAACTACCATGTCTTTGCTAAGATGAAATACCCTGACGGGTGGGAACAGAAAGTTAAGAATGCTCCGGTTAAATTTTTTGAAGAACGGCATGCAAATGCGTGGGACGATAAAACATTAAATGCTAAATTAAAATCCTGGAAAAGATCAGACAAAGGATATACCTGTACTCAAAGTCCCCTAGCTGATTTTTGTAAGAAAGGTATTTGTGTTAAGAAAAGATTTGGGGTGTTGGCTGGATCAAAGGGAGCCTATCCAATACTGGCTAACTTAAGAAAGATAGAAATTTTTGAAGAACCTGAATACGAATTTGATGTTACTAAACCAGATGGTATTGCAACAACAACAGTACACTGTAGATCAATCGAGCATTTAAATGACCAACGTAAACGTAGAAATGCAATAGCAAAAGCAGCAGGATTTTTACCACCACTTATCAAAGGTGATGAAGAACAAACAGTAATGGACGAGCTTTATAAAACACAAAAAGCAGTACAGCCTCCTATAGGAACTTCACCTAAAGAAAAATTACATGATGTATTACATGCAAAAATAAACGGACCAAGAGCAACAACCGATGCAGCATTTAAAACAGGCTCCGTATTAATAGAAGGAGAGTATGCATTTTTTAAATTTGAAAAGTTTTATGATAGATTAAGAGCTAAAGATTGGAAATATAAAGAAGAAAAAACAGGACGTATTATGGAACACACCTATCGAGAATGCGAAATTCAGTTTTTAGACCAAAAAAGATTTCCATCAGATCCTAAAAATCCTGGTAAATATAATTCTTCTACTAAAAACGTAATACAAATAAATATAAAGTCGTTTGAAGAAGTCCCTATTTATCATACTAAAATAAAACATAAGACGGAGATAATGTGATGCAAGCAAAACAGATAATAGTAGACGGAATACATTTTAGAAGTAAATTAGAAGCAAGATGGTATTTGTTTTTTAAAAAACTGGGTTGGAAGGTTGTCTATGAACCAGAGATAGAAGGACTTAGAGGTTGGATACCCGACTTTTTAATTATTGGTACAGGATTTAAAACATTGGTTGATGTTAAACCCATTGATTCTATTCAGGACTGGGAAGATAGTTACTGGCACCACAATTACAAGGATGAAAAACATGTAAGCTCAGAAAAAATAATACGTAGGACCCATAAAGACTACAACAAGATTATGAATTCGGGTATAAAAAATTTACCGGAATATGAATTACTTATACTAGGGAGTAATTTACAATTAGATGGGAATAATGGTTTTGGTGTTTTATACGAAAGAATGATCAGTTATGACTGGGATGAAAAAACTGGGGAGCATTCTGCAACAGATCTAAAAGATATCCATAAAGCATCGGAGTGTATGTTTGTAGGGGATGAGGATAAAAAAATAGGGTTCTTTAGTCACGAACAAAGCTGGAGCTGCAAAATAACAGGAGATAGCGGAAAAATATACAAATTCAGAGCAGATCAGTCAGATAAAAAATTTTTTAAAAAAATAGATACGATGTGGAATGAATCTTGGTCTGAGCTTAGATGGAAAGGTAAGGAAATTAAATGAACTATAAACCACCAGTTCCACTCAGTAAATCAGAGAAGAGAGAAGCAATGCTCTTGGGGGCTATTGTAGCTTTATCATATCTCTTTGCATTGGGATATTATTTATTATGATTAGTAGAAAAATATACGGGCCTCCGGGAACAGGGAAAACCACTACACTTATTAATTATGTTAAAACATTTTATAAACTTGGAACACCTTTGGATAAGATTGGATACTTTGCATTTACTACTAAAGCAGCAACAGAAGCTGTTAATAGAATGTTAGAGTCATACAAATTCCTACAGAAAAAAGATTTAAAATATTTTAAAACGCTTCATTCATTGGCATTTTTTAGACTGGGCATGAAAAAAGCACAGGTTATGCAGGATGAACATTATGAAGATATAGGTGGAAAAGTAGGGATTGAAGTAACAGTCTATTCAAATGGGCAGGAGTCTACAGGATTTGTGGATTCCGACAGCGAGTATTTTAATTTAATTAATGCTGCAAGGATTAAAGAAATGTCAATTGAAGAGGAATATAATACTGGAATGTATTCCTATGAACTGGAAAAAAATTTAATATATATTTTACGAGATGAGTTAGATAACTATAAAGAATCTTTTAAACTGTATGATTTCACTGACATGATCGAAAAGTTTAATGAGGCAGAATTGTGTCCAAAATATGACGTAGTATTTGTTGATGAAGCACAGGATTTATCTCCAATACAGTGGAAAATGGTAGATATTCTGCGGGAAAATTCCAAATATGTTATACTAGCTGGTGACGATGATCAAGCTATTTATGGCTGGGCGGGCGCAGATGTCAAAAAATTTCAGAATATTGAGTCTAAAAAAGACATAATTTTGCCATATTCTCACAGAGTACCACGAGCAGTACAGCACGTAGCCGATCAAATTTTAAGTAGAATACCAGATGCCAGAAGAATTAAAAAGAACTGGAAAGCCAGGAACGAAGAAGGCGCTGTAGAATATATTACTTCTATAGAAGATGTACCTCTCTATAAGGGAGATTGGTTAATACTTGCCAGAACTAATGATAGGTTAGAAAAACTTAAACCAATCTTAAGAGATATGGGAATTTATTTTCAATTTAAGGGTAGAAAAAGTTTTAAGTCTACCTTGTTTAGAAGCATTCTAAACTACACTAGATGGCAGAATAAAGGAGATAAGTTATCTCTAAGTGAAGTAAGAGATGTATTAGACTGTGTTCCTTATAACCACGCTCTTAACGAAGAAAGGTTATATGATTTAAAAGAGTTTGGATTTAGTAATACTCAAAGATGGTTTGATGTATTTACAGTTGATCCAGAAGAATGTTTATACATTAGGGAAATGTTAAGACAGGAGGAAGAATTACATAAAGATCCGCGAGTTGAATTATCTACTATACACTCGGCCAAGGGCGGTGAAGCCACCAATGTTTTATTAATTTTAGATAATACAAAAACAATTAGGGAGGCCACAGAAAAAAGCGATGATAAACAGGACGAAGAACACAGGGTTTGGTATGTAGGAGTTACCCGTACTAAACAAAATTTATATATAATGACAGCAAAAAAGGAGGCAAAAGGATATGACATCGAAAATTTGGGATAAACAAATCGGCGGACAACATTATCAGAAATTTAAAATTCAGCCAAGTAAATTTGTGGTTGAAAATGAGTTGCTCTACCCAGAAGGGTGTGCTATAAAATATATAATCCGTCACCGGATGAAAGGAAAAAGACAAGATTTGGAAAAAGCAATTCACTTTATCGAAATGATTATTGAAAGAGATTATGGAGAGGAGGCAGAAAAAAGTCAAGTCTTCGAATCAAAAGTAACATCCAATAAAAACTCATGGGGGATAATCGATGAAGATTCCTAAGTTTGAAGCACAAACTGAATGGGTTAAACCTACAGAATTTCCAGACCTAAGACAGGTAGAAGAAATAGCAATAGATTTAGAAACTAAAGATCCAGACCTAATGAAAAAAGGATCTGGTTCTGTTATTGGTAATGGCGAAGTAATTGGTATTGCTGTTGCTACAAAATATTATAAAGGATATTTTCCAATTGCCCATGAAGGTGGTGGTAACATGGATAGGACTAGAGTTTTATCTTGGTTAAAAGATATATTAGAAGCACCATCTACAAAAATTTTTCACAATGCTATTTACGATGTCTGTTGGTTACGAGCGATGGGCTTTAAGATTAACGGCGATATAGCATGTACTATGATTGCATCAGCAATAACTGATGAGAACAGATTTCGTTATGATCTCAATAGTTTATCCTGGCATTATCTGGGCTATGGTAAGAACGAAGCAGCACTAGCAGAAGCTGCATCTGAATGGGGTATCGATCCTAAAGCTGAGATGTACAAACTTCCTGCTATGCATGTGGGATCTTATGCCGAAAGAGATGCCGAAGTAACACTAGGCTTATGGCAAGAGATGAAAAAAGAAATTATTAATCAGGACCTGGAAGATATATTTGATTTAGAATCAGATCTATTTCCGTGCCTGGTTGACATGAGATTTAAAGGTGTACGTGTTGATATTGAAAAAGCTCATGCAATGAAAAAAGAATTTAAAAAATCAGAACAAGAATTACTCCATAAAATAAAAGGAGAAACAAATATTGATACACAGATCTGGGCAGCAAGAAGTATTGCTAATGTGTTTGATGTATTAAGATTAGAGTATCCTCGTACAGAAAAAACAGAAGCACCATCATTCACTAAAAATTTTTTACAGGAACATAAACATCCTGTTGTTAATATGATTGCTAAAGCAAGAGAGATTAATAAAGCTCATACAACTTTTATTGATTCTATTATTAGATATGAACATAAAGGAAGAATACATGCAGAGATAAACCAATTAAGAAATGCAGGAGGAGGAACCGTTACTGGAAGATTTTCTTACCAGAATCCAAACCTCCAGCAAATTCCCGCACGAAACAAGGATCTGGGACCTAAAATAAGGTCGTTATTTATACCCGAGGAAGGCCATAGATGGGGTGTATTTGACTATTCTCAACAAGAGCCTAGGCTGGTAGTGCATTATGCTTCATTATATAAATTACCATCAGTCTATGATGTAATTGATGCATACAACACAAACTCAAACGCAGATTTCCACCAAACAGTAGCAGACATGGCTCAGATACCACGTTCACAAGCAAAGACAATTAATCTTGGACTATTCTACGGAATGGGTAAGGCTAAGCTTCAAGCAGAATTAGGTGTTACTAAAGAAAAAGCTGCAGAATTATTTAACACCTATCACCAACGAGTACCGTTTGTTAAGCAATTGATGGAGAAAGCTTCTAACAGGGCACAGGACAGAGGACAGATAAGAACCTTACTGGGTCGACTTTGTCGTTTCCATTTATGGGAACCGAATCAGTTCGGGATGCATAAAGCATTGCCTCACGAAGAAGCACTCAGGGAACATGGACCGGGGATCAGGAGAGCTTACACATACAAAGCATTAAATAAATTAATTCAAGGTAGCGCTGCCGACATGACAAAAAAATCTATGTTAGAGCTTTACAAAGAAGGAATAATACCGCATATACAGATCCACGATGAATTAGATTTGTCAATCGAGAACGAGACACAAGCTAAAAAAGTCATCGAGATTATGGAAAACGCAGTTACACTCGAGGTTCCTAATAAAGTTGATTATGAATCAGGTGATAACTGGGGGGAGATAAATGATTAATTATGTACTTAAATGCCAACATACCCATAATAGAATGCTACGTTCGTGGAAACTATCTCCGGGATCAAAAAGACTCCCACGATAAATATTTTTCTTGTGTTATATTTGGAGTAAGATCTTTACCAGGTCAAGTTCCTCTATTTCATTTTATGATGGAAGATGGAGGCCTTTGGTGGGGAGCCCCTATATCAGCATTTTGCACTAAACCAGGAGTAAAAGAATTACCATTAAATGAGCTGGTAATGTGGGACAGTTTCAGTTATAATGTAAGTGTTACAACTTTTTATCACTTAAAAGGTGCTAAGATGACGTATATATCTAGGCGCAAAGTGAAAAGAGAAGGAACTTATTTGTTCACCATTGATTGGTGCCCAGGTGATTATAATGAATTAAACTTCGGTTATTCAGATAAACCTGATCAACATAAGTGCGGTCATGTAATAGAGTTAGATGACGGTAATTATGCAATACAGCCCAACAATAGGTTACGAGCATTTGACCCATCGTTAGCTGCAGATCCATCGGAGAACTTAATAAACAGGTTAGTAAATACAAAAACCTGGTCTGTTGAAAACACTTCGAAGTGGATCACTGATGAACATGAGGAAGGTAGTTACGACTACCATTATACAAACTTGGAGGAAAAAAATGATTAAAAAATATTATGATCAATTTATGGTTTGGCAATTACACAACAGAAGAGAGATTGTGTGTGTTGCTATTGGATTTGTTGTCGGCGCAATAATACTTTAATAAACAATAGGAGGTCCTATGATAAAAAAAATTTTAGGATTTTTACTGTGGCCATTCAAGAAATTTTTTGACTGGTTAGCTAGTGGATTACCGAAGGGAAAAGATGACTGAACGATGGTGTAAAAAATGTAATAAAATGTGTCACTGCATAAACGCAGAGAGTGGCGAATGTACTAGCTGTGACTGTGGCAACAGAGAAGAAGATTCCACTTATGAAAATAACGGAGGATTAGTTATTGATGACACCGGGGAATGCGAAAGCTGCCAATGATCAATGACAAAATCATCACGGCATTACTCGCAATTCTTATTGCACTCGGCGGTTGGACCCTCTCTCGTACCTTCTCACTCTCTCAAGATATGGTATTGGTTAAAGAAAAGATTTCGCAAGTGGAAAAACAACTTGATGAAGCAGTATGGAAAGATGTACCAGACTCAAAATCATCAAAGAAAAAGAAACGTAAGAAAAAAAAGAAGCAGGACTAATGCCCAATGAAAATATTTCACAATGAATGGGAGAAATGGGCTGCTATTTTTTTGCTGTTATTCCTTATTTTAATAGGTTTATCAGGGTGTAGTGATGGAGCAAGACACTCAATAGAACTAACCGAACCCACAGATCATACAAAGGGTGACGACGGCGGAGAAATAAAGTATAAGATTATTTGGGGAAGTACAAAACATAATGATTGAAAAATTAATGACGATGCTGGTTGGAATACTGTTAGCCCTAGCTGGCTGGAGTCTATCTAGAACTTTTGAACTGTCAACTATCCAGGCAGTACATGAAGATAAAGTACATAGAATTGAACAACAAGTTTTAAAACTAGAAGATCAAATGGATAAGATGATGGATTCTGATGAAGAGATCATGGAACAACATAAAAAATTATTTAAAGTTTTAGAAGATAATCAACCCTCAACAGGATATAGTTATAACTAATGACACTTAAAATTTCAGACGAAGCAAAAGTACAGATGCCGATGAAAACGGTTGCCAGTTTGATCGCCCTCGTCGCGATCGGCACCTGGGCTTATTTCGGTATCATTGAGACCCAAAACCGACACTCAACAAAACTAGAACTAATGGAGAAGGATCTCGTAGAAAACACAGCCTTTAGAATAGGGTGGCCTCGGGGACTTTTAGGAAGTCTTCCCGCTGATTCTGAGCAGTTCATGTTAATCGAACATATGAGTGGGCAAGTAGAAAAAATAGAAACAGCAATGCAGGATATGATGTCAAACACAGTTAATATAGAACGTTTACAAAAAGATGTAGAAAAAATATTATCTGATATTGAAAAATTAAAAGATAAGCAAAGAACATTTGCTAATGGGAGTAACCATCAATGATTGTAGAAACTGTTTTTGCCCTGCTTTTAATCGCTGACCATAAAATTATTGAGCACCGTATTCAACCCAGTCTCAGCCAATGTTTAAAAGGGAAGCGCATCGCGATGAGGGATAAAAAACCTGAAGATAGAATTGTTTATAAATGTATTAAATCGAAGGCAAACATTGAGATATACATGGGGGAGAAGAAAATTCTTTCT
>VTLG01001452.1_pt1 | contig 11960 bp, 19 predicted proteins | sample 4694571 | NCBI WGS metagenome assembly VTLG01 (sample SAMN12604809, study PRJNA352737) | marine metagenome | biome: ENVO:00000447; feature: ENVO:00000209|ENVO:00000569|ENVO:01000036; material: ENVO:00002151; isolation source: viral sequences binned using virsorter ... | reverse complement strand
TTTAGACAACTTTTCTAAAATAGAGTATGTTTCCTTCTGAAGAGAGACATTTTTGTATTTAGTCATATCAGTCATTTGTTTCCTTTCATAATATTAACACAGAATATAGGATATTCTCTAGGATTGTCAATGAAATTATTATTAAGTATGATTATTTGTTCACAAGTTCACACTACTTGTATGCCTCCATATCCATGGCCTGAAACATTTAATAACACTTATGATTGCATGACATTTGGTTATAAAGAATCTTTAAAAAAAATGGAAGAAATAGGTAAAGAAGATGTTAATAAACATGGAATTTATATTAGGTTCTTATGCACTCCAGAAGAGACGATTTGACATTATTAAAAAACAATGATATGGGAGGAAATCTTCTCATCATTACCTACGCTTATTTTTCCCTCTTTAGCGTAGGTGCGTTTACAATTTAAAGTTGAACCCATTTTGAACATAGTGTCCTATATTTTCCTTGACACAAGATATAGTGTGTGACAATTTGTTCCTTGACTATCCCACACAATCCTATATAGTGAATTTATGAATTATTTAAAAGTTCATAGAAAGGAGAATGAAATGGAGCGACCAATAATGTTAGGAGATGTAATTCTAGTTGGCTATGGTTGTGGGGATTACCCAAAACTGCGAGTTGCTAGAATTATAAAAATTCTATCACATCAAGTTGGCTTCAATAATAAATTTAGAATTAGATTTATTAAAAGTGGAGTAACTGAGTATGGTAGTGAAAGAGGTGTTGTTAGATATAAAAACGACATCATTAAAAACTTTGGCTCTCAAAATTGTAAATTCACTTTAGAAAAATTAGTGAAACAATTTAAGAAAGAGTTTAGAGCTAAGGAAAGACAAGCTATAAAAGAAAAAGTAAACAATCTTTAAAAATAAGTTGTACAACTTATGGGGGTGTCCAAGCATCCCCTTAAGTTTACCTACACATGCAGCCAATCCAATTACCACTACCATCGTTCATTATGTGTAAGTTTAAAGTGTCAACATAACCGGTAAGCTTTAGTCTTAGTATTTCACACAACTCTAAACAATCTACTTTTTCTGTTAAAACTATCCCCTCTAACATTTTCTTTGTAACTGGTATTAATTGATACAGTCCATCGTCTAGTATTATCAGATCCATAAGCCTCCCTTATTAATTTATACCAAAGTTTTTTATATCTTTCATTTTTAGTTTTATTATAGAGAATTGCTAATTCATCTAGTCTTTTTTGTAGTATCATTTATGTGTGTTCCCCATCTTAAAATATTCCTTAATCCAGGTGCCTTAATTTCTACGTCTACACCATAAGGTCTCCACTCTCTTTTCATTATATTAAGTTCTAATAAAAAAGCACTATATTGCTTTTGAGATATACCTTTAGGTTTGATTGTAATAATTTTTTCTTTATTTTTTTTCATAAAGATCTTGTTCTAATCTCATTATTTCAAATGGATGTTTTCCCTCTGGTGTGTAATAAAAGTCATATTTACTAGGATCACCAAATGTATCTTCAAACTCGCATGGAGTCCAAACATCATTAAATTCTTTTAATTTACACCATTTTTGTATTTTATTTTTCATAATATCCTTTCTAAATGGGGGCGATTAAGCCCCCACATTATTTAAAACCCCTCTTTTCGTAATGAGATTTTTTTCTTTTTTGATAGTTTATAATTATAAGCAGACTCAAAAGCCTCGTCCCAAGACTGCTGATTACCACACCCATCAAACTTTTTGTAATATTTTTCTATTTGCTCATAACAAGTCTTAACAGAAAAATTTTCTAGAGTTGATATTCTAGTAAAAGCTAAACAAAACTTATTAACTCTAACTAGTCTTGGCACAAAACTTTTAAACTTTTCTAATTGTGCGCCAACAGTATAAGCTCTATCTAGGTTTTTAACTTTAAAAGAACCTTCCCTAAAAGATGGCATAGGTCCTCTATCGTTACCTCTGTTTTTAAACTCAATACCAGACAGTAACATTAAACCTGTATGGAAAGGCAAAGAATATTTTTCAAAAAAATTTGCAACCTTTTGATATTCTCTATGGTTTGAATAGCTGCTATGATTATAATGTTTTAAATAATCCCTATTCTTCCAACCTTTTTGTGAGTTATTCAACACAGCTACATCTTTACAACTAGATTTAATACTGATTATGTATGCAACCGGTATACCTAGTTCAGTACAAGCTCTCAGTCTGTGCTGACCTTCTATCACTTCAAGTTTTTCATTGACAATGATAGGCATCAATTGACCGTGTTTTTTCATTGAAGCCATTAGGGCAGCAACGTGTCGAACATCGATGTCTCTGTTGTTATCTAGTAATGTAAACTTTGTATGATTTTTTTCATACAAAACTTTTACTACACCACTAGCTTTTAATGCATCAAAGTCGACCGTCCTACCTAGGATGGTATTTAATGCACCGTTGTTTTTTTTCTTCATTTTTTTCTCCTGTATGTTTTAAGCAGTTATTATAATTCTTGCTCAGGAATCATTAATTTATAGGATATCAATGGATTAAAGTCAAATACTATCTTCTGTATTTACCCATTCTTTTTTCGTGTTTATTAGGGCTTTTTTTGTGTCTACCTGGTCTTTTCCTAGGTTTAGGCTTTACATAATTATTTACACCAAATTTAGATTTCTTCGCCATCTTTAAAATATCCGTCAACCTCTGATTGTAAAGTTTGTTTATGTAAATGTGGTATGTAACTAATTACACCATTTATGTGTTGTTCTAAGTCGCTGCCACAAGTCATACATCTAAAAAATCTTCTAGTTATACCAACTAACATTGTGTATTCCTCACAATCTGGACACACACCATTAACTATCTCCGTATGAATTTTTATTCTTTTTTTTCCTATCATATGCTTTCTTATTTTTTATCACAATCTGACGGTACCGTCTATCTCTTAAATGTTTTGCAATTTTATTCGATGATGAGTTTTTTGATTGATTTTGAGCCATCTATATTATCTTCTAATTCTGCTTTACCACGCCAACATTTATAGGTCACTGATTCAGAAAAAGTTCTTTCAGCTTCACGTTTACCGCGTAAACAAATTGCCATCGAGGGCTGCAAACGTGCCTCCTTAATTTCTCCGTTTACAAACATAAGTAATCCTATTACAGCTTCTATCATTGTCCGTTACCATTCTTGTAATGCATATCTCTAGCTTTGTCTTTTAATGATTCAATATCAGTTAAAACTTTATCCATTTGTTTTGTTAAAAATTCTATGTTAACTTTATTTAATGCCATAGATTCTATGTGCTTGTTTAATTTATCTGTTGTTTTATATAAATCTTCTATCATCATGAATTGTTCGCTATCTGCGGGAAGCGAACCAAGTTGGCCTCGTGGCCATTTGATTCTAAACTCTGTATTCTCTTCAAGATCTTTTTCCATTATCTGTATACGAGTGTCTGCAACATTAAGACGTTCTATAATTTGAAAGTAGCCCATAGTGCCGAGTGCTACGATTATTATCAATGAAGCTACCGTTTTCATTGGCATTTGCACAGCAACCTCTTCTCCAATATTTAATGGTTTTTTATTCATCTTTAGGTTTTGGTATAGGTAGTATATACCCTTCTGGTGGCACTTTCAACGTGCTGTTATTGTTGTCTAAAGTCTTAGAATCTGGGTTTTCCTTAATATAATCTTCTTTTAATTCATCCCAAAGACTACCTGTTGGCATATTTTCTACTTCGTCAACTTGTGGTACAACACCTCTGCATTTTGATACTAGCAATGCAAAGTTTTTATTTTGTGCAAGACTCGGGTTTCTATTTACTTTATTACACATTTTCATGAGTTCTAGTTGTTGTTTTAATTGTGCATTTTCTTTTGATGTTTTACAGTCTGTTCCTAAATACTTTCTATATGTTAATCTTAATTCTTGTGAGTTGCTTTCGTTCCAACTACGATCATAATTATCATACTCATAATCACGGTTAGATACAGACACATCTACCTCACCACATCTAGCACTACCATCGTTAAGATATTCGTTTCTAGGATATGCGGGACCGGCACACAGAGCTAGTAGAGTTATCATTATAATTAGTATTCCTGTAAAATAATAATTCATCTTGGCAATCTCCATAGTTCATCCTAATAATTTATTTCTCTGTTTAAGTCTTTAATGTCATATTCCATTTGTCTAACTTTATCAGCTAAAACTTCATATAAGTTTTCAGCCATCTCCCATGTTCCTTCTGCTCTTTCTAATTTTGCAATAACAGTGTTAACACCATCTGTTAAAACTTTCATATCTCTTTGTATATTTACTAAATCTACTGTTTGAATTTTTTCTATTTCTGCTTTGTTAGCATTAATCGTGTCTGTTAAATTTACAACATATTTAACACCTGTAAAAGTTCCGACCAAAACCGAAGCCACGACCGGAACCATTACTATATTTTTTTTTAACAAGTCTGCTAAATTCATTATTTAATAATCAAAGCTATTACTAAAACAACAAACACAATAGATTCAATCTTATGGTTTGACCAGTAATGCATTGCCTTATTTTTTATTTTATCAATCATTTTTTTTCTCCTCTATTTCATAGAAGAACTTGTCGGTATCTTCTGTCCGCCATGCTCTACTATCTTCTACGTTCCATTCAGATGTCTGCACTTTCCAATCAGGAATATTATCTTTTACAGTAAAAGAAGGTATGTCCCATATACATCGATTGTTTGGTTGTGCTGCATAATTACCATCGTCTAATGCAATTATGTGAGCGCACTTGTGTTCGTGCGGTATCTCTGAATGATCAGTGTCAAGTATGTTACTCTCTGGGTGAGCAAAGTCAACAGTAAATAAATATTTACCAGGATGCCATTTTTTATCTTTACCTATGTATTTACCAGCTTGTCCGTCTAGAATGTCCCAACGATGAACAGAAGGATAATAACTAAAACAATTCCAGAGCTGTAGTTCATCAAGTCTTCTTGTGGGCACTCGGCATGGCTCAAATCCCTTTTGAATAAACGCGCTAATTGGTAAGCGATAAAATATTGCACCGTTTTCCATAATAGCATGAAATAATATAGCACGACCTGTAAGAGCGCTAAGACCAAAGATAATGCAGTCTTCAACTTCTCCCCTATGTTTTTTAAGATCATATAAATACTCCCTTCTTATTTGTGCATATGTTGGTGGTATGTTTACATTTAAATAAGCCATAATTTATCCTCATTTTATTGTACCCCAATTTTTTCCGTATTCATAGTCAACTTTAATAGGCACTTCTAACTGTACTGCAGACTCCATGATTTCTTTTATTTTATCTGCGTTACCATTTACAGATATATCAAGTTCATCATGCACTTGTATATGTGGTGTAATACCCTCTTTGTGTAACTCAACCATTGCTTTTTTAGTCATGTCTGCTGCACTACCTTGTATTAATCTGTTCAAAGCTTTATATGTATAAGCTCTTCTGATCCCTGGTCCGTGTTCCGCTAACGCTGCATCGTGTGGCAAGGCTTTATGTATGCCGTATTGATTTGGTTCCCATAAATTAAATCTACATCTACGACCTAACCAAGTTCTTATTCTACCATTGTCTGCTGCTTTTCGCATAACACTATCCATTAAGGTTTTGACAAAGGGTACCCTATTATGATATTGTTTAAATAAACTCTTCGCTTTATCCTCATTTATACCAAGTTCGGCTTGTAGTTTATTTTTACCCATACCATAAAACAATCCAAGATTGATTGTCTTAGCTTGAGATCTAGGTATGTCTGCCATTTCAGCTACAATCTGATGAAAGTCTGCTTCACCATCTTTATAAGCATCTATGACATCATTTACACCATATAGACCATCTAAAGCAGCATAGTGAACTACAAGCCTTGGTTCCTGCTGAGAGTAGTCAAAGCATCCCCATGTATGTCCTTTTTCAGGAATAAATAAAGATCTGATCTGTGGTCCAAGTTCCTTGTTACGTGCAGGAATTTGTTGGAGGTTTGGATTGTTATAACTAAATCTACCAGTTACGGTACCACCTACATCAGACCTTAGTTGATTTATCTCAGCATGAATTCTTCCTTTGTGTGAATGTTTTAATATGGTATCTATAAATGTTGTGTGAGCTTTGTTAATCTCTCTTGCTCGTGCAATCTTTTGTACCATCGGATGTGGATGGTTTTGTAAAAAATTTTTAGTAAAGGATGGTGCTTGTGTCTTTTCAGTTCGGTCAAATGGCAAAGAAAGTTTTTCAAAAACTTGGGCAATGGATCTTGCAGCCCATATTTGTGTGTCTATTCCTGTTACTTTCTTTACTTGGTGCAGGCATTTGTTTTCTTCTTCAACTAATTTTTGTTTTAATTGGTGGGCTGCTTCAATGTCTACACGAACACCTAAGAAACGCATATCAACAAGGCAAGGAAATAATGAAGTCTCCAAGTCAAAGATGGATTCTATATCTTGGTGTACTATTTCCTTTTTCATTTCTTGCCATAATTCTAATGTCAATTTAGCATCTTGCTCTGCGTACTCACCAACATACATAGCTGGTAACTTATACATCTCAGACTTAGGATCTATGCCCCATTCCTTTGCAGTTTCGAGCAAAACAGCCTCATTTTTGCCCCTTCCGACATAATCACGACCCATACTACCTAAATCGTATCGAAAGCGATTCTCGTCCACGAGAGAGCCACTAATCATGGTATCTATGATGGTGCCATTAATTTTAAGCCCTTCAGCCCTAATAAAGCATACATCATACATTGCATTGTGAAATATCTTCTTTGAAGGGTAGTTTAGAATAGTTCTAAAGTAATCGATTACTTTTTTCCTATCCATATTACCTCCGCCTTCATGAGCTATTGGATAATATGCTGACCAACCCTCTACTGCTAAAGCTATACCAACTATCTTTGCTTGACCTGTTACAGAGCCTGAACCCATAGTTTTTAGATTTGGGTCTTTAGTTTCTAAGTCAATTGCTATCTCATCGTAATTAGATAAATCTTTGAACTCTTCAGGTGGTAGCCACTCTGTTTGTGGTTTAAATAATATCTTCACTCCCAATCACTTTCTATTTCTGTTGTCATTTCTTTGTCAAATTTTATCTCTTTTAAATATGGTTTAATCATGTTCCAATATTCTACAGTAGGATAAGCAAAACAATGGTCAGATCGCAACCAATGATCTATCGTAGTTCTTTTAATAATATTATTATCTAACAACTTTTTCTTATCTAAATTTTCTTTTAAGTATTTTAAGAATATATCTTTAGGTGGTAAGTGAGGTCTAGTTTTAAACTTTTCGTCATACTCATTTATGAGATGTTGATTATCTTTTAAATGTTCCATAGCTACATCCATAGATAGTGTTTTCTGTACAGGTTGTTTAGACTCTGATCTGTTTAGTTTACCTTTTAATATCTTAGCTGCATATTTAAAACTGTTGTCCCCCTTGTCCATCGCTGTCGGAGTCCGATAAAACTTTTTTGATTGCGAGTCCGAACTCTCTTGCGATTTGTGGGACGATTGCGTTACCGAGGGTTTTGATTCTGTTGGCTCTGTCTTTGTCCAATTTATAGGAAATCCCATTAGGAACTCCACAAAGGTTGGATTCAATTTGCCACCAAGTTTGTTGTTTTTCAACACTGTCCTTGGCATCGATTGATCCCTGCTCGGTTTCCAAGTTGGTTGATACCCCGCGTCCTTGTAATCTCTCGCCGTTGGTGTCGGATACATTTTCTCCAAATACTCCATTGCATCTTGAAGTCTTGCTCCGTAAGTCATATGTGTTTTTTTCTTCTTCCTTAGAATAAAACCGCCAGACTTTGTCCGCTCCACCCTCTCTGATTGAGGTGTATGTATGTTTGTTGCGTTCGGTGTCGGATACATCATCTTGACCATCTTGCTTAATCCTGCTCCTTTGCCCGTCTTCGGATTTATCCCACTTCTCTCCGTTGCTGTCGGTGTTGGATACATTCTCTTCTCCTCCTCTTGGACTGCCACTGTCAATGGTTTCCCTCCTTGCTTGTACTTCTTCGTTCTCTCCGATGCTGAGTCTTGTGTCGGTGTTGGATACATCCTCATTGTTTCTGGATCCACTTGTTCTCTCAGATTTGATGGTTTCGTTCTGCCCTTTCTGTGACCCTCCATAATCTTTTTCGTTCCTGCAGCGCTTCTCGGCGGCAAGTAATCCATTGTGTTGGGAGTGGCCCACAATCCAGACTCTGTACCTTTGGTGCCAAGCACCGATGCCTGAAGCTGGAATAAGGAAACATTGGACTTCGAAACCTTCACTTTCCAACTCGTCTTGCACCTGTCTGAGTACCATGCCGTTTTGGAGGTTAATAATTCCTTGCACATTCTCCCCAATAACGAATTCGGGTTTGACCTCCCTAATGAGTCTAAGCATTTCTGGCCAGAGATAGCGGTTATCGTTTGTTCCTTTTTGTTTTCCTGCGACGCTGAAGGGTTGACATGGGAACCCTCCCACAACGACATCTGCTGAGTATTCTTTTCCTTCGACATTTTTTATATCCTCCTCGATTGGTATGTTAGGAAAGTTTTTTCTTAAAACCTTCTGACAGTATTTATCTTTCTCAACAAATTTCACTGTCTCAAAAAAACCTGTCGAGTCTAAACCTAAAGCAAATCCTCCTATACCTGAAAATAAATCTAAAACTTTTAATTTTCTATTCACGAATAATCTCTTTCTAATATCATTTCTAAATAATGTATTGCTTTTCTTATGTCTTGTTCCTTTCCTTTTACAGAGTGCCTACAAATATATTTTATAGCATTACCCTCTGCAAAAAGCAACTTGTTCTCATTTATAAACTCTGCAGGTTGAATCTTCATATTGCGATAGTGTTTTCCACCTACCTGCTCTTCTAATGAATTGTAAGTTGTTGACTTAAACATTTCTTTATCTGTCATATGTCGTACCCCCTTTCTGTCTTTGCATAAATTATATTTAATTCTTTTTTAGCTCTTGTAACACCTACATAAAATAATCTGTGTTCATCATCAGGATTATCTAAATATTTATTATAAGCAGCATTACTTAAGTCAGTTAACAGAATTACATTATCTCTTTCATTACCTTTTACACCATGAATAGTTGATATTTTTATTCTAGGTTCTTTTGACAAATCTTCTCCATTCTTTATTAATCTCTGTATTTTTCTAATCTCATCATCTCCTAAATCATCAAATGCAATATACCACTCTTCATCTGTTTTTAAACCATAATCTTTTTTTAAGGTATCTATGTCATAAAATTTGTCTTTTGACATTTGTTTTATTAATTTTAAATCTACATTTTTACTCATCTTATTAGTTATCTTTTTATAATCATTATAATGTAGAGGAGTGCCTTCTCGTAACTTGTTCCAATTTTCTATTAAGGCATAAATATTTTTAACTCTTGGAGTAGAGTTTCTTCTTTGAAAATAGAAATTATTTTGATCTAAGTAATAAGCTATCTTTTCTAATATTAAATTTGTTCGAGCAAGTATTAACCATTCTCCTTTGGATAAATCCACTCTATCAATCTCCCAATGATAATTTACTTGACCCAAATCCTCTTTAGGTATCCAATTTTTTTCAACTCTATTCTTAACTTTTTTAATTATTTTATTAGCTACATTAAATATATTTTTAGGCACCCTATAGGATTGTTGTAATATTACTCTTTCTCCCTCTAAATTTATAAAAGTTTCTGCATCTGCACCGTTCCATTTGTAAATAGCTTGGTCATCATCTCCTGCAATAATAGATTGTTTAGAACTTTTTTCTAATTTTTTAATAATGTCCCACTGTATTAAACTTAAGTCTTGTGCTTCATCTACAAATATAACTTCAAACTTAGGACTTTCTCCTTTGTCTAAAAATTTTTCTAACATATCTATATAGTCAATTAATCCTTTCTGTTTTTTATATTGATATAATTCTTTGTTAATTATGTCTAACTTGTCATATGTAATATTATAGCTATTACCATTTAAATTATATAATTCTAATGGTGACATTCTTCTACTTCTAGCTAAACTAATCAAAGAAATATAAGGATCTTTAGAGTGTAATATACCTTCATGATCGTGGTCATATCTTATACCTTCAAACTCTATTTGTAGATCTCTACCTAAATCTTGATAATCTTTTTCTTGCATGACATTTTCTTTCTTTAAACCTAATATGTTAAAACAAAATGAGTGAAGAGTTCTAAAGTATGGTAGATCTTTTTCTGTTAAATTAAACTTATCCATTGCTCTATTTTTACCTTCTTGTGCTGCATTCCTTGAAAAAGTAAAATAACCTATCTTACTTGGTTCTACTTTCTGTAAAAATTTTTCTAATTCATTCATTAAATAAAATGTCTTACCCGTACCTGGTGGTCCATATATTATTTTTCTCATCAATAGTTCTCCTTGTTAAATGTTTTTTCTTTATATGTTTGTGGTTTTTTATCAAATCTTGTTACAACAAAAACAGATAGTTTAGTTTTACCAACTCTTTTAGTAAAACAATGTAAGTGATCTTTTAACATTTGTGATGTTCTTTGGTATTGTATTTTCCAATGCCTACGACTTAAATATTGATGAAAGAAATTATCAAAAACAAAATAATGATATTCATCTTTTGTATATGTTCCACCATTTTTTAAATCTTCAAAGTCATCTTTCTTAACTCTATTTACACAGTAATCTTCTAAATAATTTTTTAATATGTCCTTGGTTCCTGTTCCCTCAGCAGGCTCCGTTATTTCTGCACCTTCTAATAAAATATTAGTCTTTTGTTTCCACTCATTTGTCTTCAATGTTGGTGGATTAAATCTAAGTTGTTTAACACATTCTTCTTGAAACAAAGCTTGATTAGTCAAGTGTTTTGCAGAATCTAAGTAAAGTCTGTCTCCATCAACGTTCATGTAATAGTATGGTTCTTCTAGATTAACGACTTGTAAGTCTGTTAAGTTAGGAAATACAGCTTCTTGTCCAATACCAAACTTTCTTGTCTTACATAATTTTTTATCACATAGACTACACATTGGTTGATCGTTACACTTATAACCCCAATCTTTTTTATCATGTTGTTTTGTAATTATGTTTACCTCTGTATCAGATAATGGTTGTTCCATTGCACTTTCGTTAAATATAACTATCTTTGATTTCCAATTTTGTGGCCATTTAGATTTTGCGTATACACCATAATGAAATAAAGCATTATTCCTACCACCCTCACCAACTCTATTTTGCACCATTAATTCGATACATGGTGGTCCGTCTGAATAAGGAGTTTCTGGTCTTTTAATTGTTAAGTCTTTTAATATCTCTGCATCTATACAATTAGATGTATGTAACATAAAAAAATCCTCTAGATTAACAGCTTCGCCATTATTATTAAATGCATATCTTGTTGTATTATCACCATTAAAGTATGGTAAATTTAAAAAATTTCCTGTATCATCTTTGGATTTTAATTCACGTTGTTTTGGAAAAACCTCTGAGCCACCATATCCTAACACAGATCTTATTTCATTTAACTTATCTTGCATCAACGCAGCAGAAACATAGTTAGATGTGAATAAAAATACATGAGCACCACCTGATTTAGATCTAAACACTATCAAAGGTAGTTTTAAATTTTGAATTTTATTAATTAATTTTTTATGATCAAAGCCTGCATAAGAGTCTATATCTATGCAACCCCACTTACATTTATTATCATCATTAATTGGTATAACACCAAGACTATCTTTACCTTGTAAATGATTTAACCAGTGATCTTGTGTAATTATTTCTCTTTTAACAAAAGATTTTCCTTTTACTTTAGAACCATTTCCGTTTGATTCGCCAACAATAGTGACACCATGAGCTCGATTTAATCCTTCAAATATATCTATAAACTTTCCTAAATTTTCCATTACAACTTATTTAAGTGGGCGTTTCCACTCTC
>VTLG01015394.1_pt1 | contig 11961 bp, 17 predicted proteins | sample 4694571 | NCBI WGS metagenome assembly VTLG01 (sample SAMN12604809, study PRJNA352737) | marine metagenome | biome: ENVO:00000447; feature: ENVO:00000209|ENVO:00000569|ENVO:01000036; material: ENVO:00002151; isolation source: viral sequences binned using virsorter ... | reverse complement strand
ATCTGTTCCTCAAATAGAGCTTTGTTGGAACACCGAATGAAAAACCAAGAGATTGGTATCCACCAACATCCATATTCTCAACCGTGTAATACTCAACTTCAGCAGAGCTTGGTCTTTCAAGCATTGTCCTCTTTGTATATCTGGAAGCAACTGCTGTTGCTCCCTTTAGGTAATTCTTCAAGGTGTTATCCAAAGATGTCGTGCTGATATTCAGATGTTCCTTGAGAACTGAAAGTCTAGCTAGAGCCATCTTTAGTTCTTTGCTTGATAACCTGAAATTGTAACCAAACCATCAAAACCTGTTGGAGAAGCATCAGCTTTGGCATTGATAGCCTTGTTTACGGCTGATGTCTTTATTGGGGTTGTAAGGTTGACTATGTGATTGCCTGATACTGCTGCTGTAACACCTATATAGAAGCTCATCAATACTGTTGTTGCTTCCAGTATGTCAATCTTCAATACGGCACTTGCTCCAGCCTTTACAGCAATCGTAATGTCAGTTATGTAAGTGAACCTGTCGGCATCAGCAGCTATAACAGCTGTTGAACTCGCATCTGTAAGGTTTGCCTGTCCATTGACCAACTCAACACTTGAAAGACTTGCCTGTCCTGAATTATTAACACTAGCCATTATTTCTTACCATCCTTTTTTGGTTTTGCCACTTTCACTTCTTCGCAAATTCCACATTCACAAAGAACCTTTCCTCTCTTGTCCTCAACTTCAGACACATCTCCCTCTTTATGGTTGATGCTGTCAAGTTGTGTATTTCTCAAAAATTTAATTTTCATATTGTTTACCTCTTATTTGATTTTTGTGGGGAAGCCGAAACTTCCCCACTTGTTGTTATCGTAGATTTGAACTAAAGATATTAGCCAGTAATACCAGTAAGTTCAACAACAGCTCCACCAAATGATGTATCAACTGCTGTGTTTACCAAAATGTTTGAATCAACAAGTTCATAAGCTCTCATACCTAATTGAGCTGATTCCCAAGCTGTTCCACCAGTTTCGCTGGTGTCAATTCTCAAACCAGAATTGTGTCGGAATATAGCCATTGCCCTATCCCAAGCACCAAACCAGATATTGTCGTTTGATATCTGTGAATTCAAGAATACTGGAGAACCAAATATTCTTGTGTCTTCTGGAGCATAACCATAGTTCCAGTCGTATACAGGTCTGCTGTCGCCAGTCAATTTCATAATTCTCTTGAAGTTAAGTGGGTTCATCATCCACATTGTTGGTAGTGCTCTGTACTCAATCGCTAGTTGATGGTAAATGTCCTTCAACCCAGCATAAGTAAGTGCTCCACCCATAGCTGTTGATTCCCAAGATGTTCCATCAACAGTCGCAGTAAAGTTAGAACCATCAGAAACCTCGTTTTCAATCAATCTTCTCAAAGCTGTGATTTGATTAGCAGTAATCTCACCAATCATATCTATTGCTGTACCAGCCAATAATTCTTCTGAAACATAACTCAAAGCCATTGCCTTGTCCAAAGAGAAAGCTCTTTGTGCGAAAGTTGGCTTCTGGTCTGTCGCATCAGCATTTTCAGCAACTATTGCTGCTGTCAAATCAGCTGTGATACAAGGTATAGAACCTTGTGTGCTACTTACAGTAATGTTTCTCAAAACATCCTGTAATCTTGGTCTATCAATGATAGACACAAAGAAATCATCTGCTAACAATTCACTAGGAACTGTAAAACCACCATTAGCATTTGTTCCCCAAGACATTGGGTTGTCTGCTTTGGTGTAAATTGATGAATCTTTTATTTCAGCTCTCTTGTAGAAAGCTTCTTTCCTGTCGTGGTCTTTTGAAAAATGTGAATGAACCAACCCACCTAAATAGGTTTTGATTCCATCAGCAGTTTTCCAATCAGCATCAACAACAGGGTCTTTTACCCTAATTTCAGAATTAGGGTTTATAGTGATTGCCTTTCTTTCAACCTTGTCATCTGCTTTTTCTTCTTTCGTAGGTATAGCTTTTTCAACAGCTTTTTCTACGATTGGAGCTAAAACTTCTTCCAAGTTAAGGTCATCACTTTTGTTTACATCTTTTGACATAATTTTAAACCTCGCTATTTTTAGATTTGTCTTTAAGGTACTTGCTAATGGCTCTCCGTAGAAGCTCGTTTGTTTGCTTCTTCCGTAAGTCCATCTCCACTTTCTTCTTATCAACATTATTTTCTTTTTCTTCTAGTAATTTTTCAATCCTGTCCAGTCTTGTTTTCAATTCAAGGAACAAGTCCAATTCAGGCATTGATTTGTTTTCGTTGTAATTTGAGCATTCAGGATTGTTCATTGGGCATTCATTAAGTTCCTTTTCTTCCTCAACTTCAGCTTCATCAGTAATTGTTGATTCCATACACATTTCCTGTGCTATGGCATAAGCCTGTTCACTTTCCATTGTCGGATTTTCTTCCATAATGATTGGAATCTTCCTTTCAATACATTCATCAACGGTTTCCTTTTCTTCCTCTTTTTCTTCTGTTTCCGTTTCCATTGATTTGTACAGATTCAATTTGACATTGTCTGATTTCAAATCAAGGTTCTTGATTGTGTGGATTACAGCATCAGGGTTTGCTGGAACATTGACAACAGAAACTTCCAGAAGCTCTTGCTTCGTGAACATTCTGCCCTCGTGTGTCTTTTCAGATTCCAAAGCCCTGAAGCCAACTGATATTCCAGTTAGGTCGCCCATCCTGACTAGCTTCTCAACATCTTTGGATAGTTGTGTCTGCCCATTGAATCTTGCCTTTCCAAGAAGCTGTCCATCTTTCTGCTTGACCCAGAGAACCTTTCCTACTGGAAGCTTGTCTTGGTTATGACCCCAAAGCAAGACACCACCAGATTTAAAGTTGTCCAGAACCCAACCATCAGCCTTGATGACATCTCCCTCTCTATCGGTGCTTTCTGTGGATGCCGTAAATACAAACTCGCCTTTCTTGTTGGGCATCTCCATATCAGCATTTATTGATTTCATCTGAACATCAACATCTTTTTTTTCACAATTTTCGCACATATTAATCTCCCTTGAATAAGTTATCTTTTCACTATATTAAGGATAAAAGCTGAAAATTGAACGATAAAGTCTATGAATAGACAAACACCCACCTAAATCCGTATCGTTGCTCTATGGGTCTTATTTGGGGTTCTGTGTGGCAAAAAAAAGGTGGGGATGCTCCGAAGAACATCCCCTAATTCAATAAAGGGTTACGAACTATAACCCATATATTACACATAAGATTATGGAAACAAACAAGAAACCCATTGAAATAGGTTGGTCTTGCCATCTTATGTTCCAGTACATATCATCCAATTCTTGTCTTTTCATTATTTGTTCTCCTTGACTTTTAATCCATTCAAAACAAAGTTGCCGATTGCTCTTGCTATGTCATCAGCTCTCTCCAATTCGTATTCAAATCTTGGGTCTATCTGTTCCAAGTATTCCAACAACCAGATGTTTTTTCCTCTCCATATTTCCTTTCCATCAGCAATGATAGTCAATGAAATGTGATGTCCTTTGACAAAAGGTCTTTTCCAAATGTAATGATACAAGTGCCAACCATCATTTATGTCTGTCCAGCTGTCAATACCCATCAAGGCTTCCCCTATATCTTTGTAAGCATCTGCTTTTAGAGATTCACTTACTATGTCGGATACATTAAGTTGTTTACAGCTGTACTTGATGTTCCAATGATTCATTTTAACAATTATGTTTTTCATTATTTAATCCCCTCGTTGTGTCTAATGACATTCTCCAAAAAGTTGATAGTAAGTGATGTCAATAATTCAACCTTTTCTGTAGAACAGTAAATAGTCAATGTACGAATCATCTTGTCTACAAATTCATATTGTTCAATAAGAAGCTTTGCTTCAACTGTTCTTCTGTCCTTGATGCTTTTCACATCAAACTCACACACACAATTTACAACTCTGTCAGCTCTTGGATTGTGTGTTCCAAATCTATTTTCGGATTCCTTTATCTCGGTCATCCATTTTTTAATTGTTTCCATACCCTTACTCTATCACAATATACACAAAAGCAAGGGCAAATGTATATAAATACCTACGAAATGGGTGTTTCTTTGGGATTTTTGTGGAATTTAGGCTATTTTTTTTGCTTCTTCAGGTTAACTGTTTCCATCTTGAGGGTCTATTCCTATGAAATCAGCATAGATTTCATCAATGGAAATATCACTTAAAGCCGTATTCGTTTCAACAGCAATAGTAAAAAGCTCTATAAACATCTTCTTCATCTTTGGGTTCATATCATCACCATAAGCAAACCCAGCTCTCAATGGAACATCCATAAAATCTGGAGCAAATTGGAAATTGTATTCATTGACTTTCTTGTCAATCTCGTTTCCAAAAGTGCTTGTCCTGTAAATGCTTCCATTAATCCTCAACACATTTCCTTTTGACAATGTGACTGTGTATTCAATATCATCCACAATAATTTTTCTTTCTTTCATAGTGTTCTCCCTATTCTACCAATTCTTTCCATCCAGCCGTATCAACTTCAGAAATGAAATCCATAATGTCATCTGCTTGTTTTGTTGCTTTTGGAGCAACCCTTGACATCATCCTGTGCCAAGCCACCCCCTCATCCACTCCCATTGATGTAACCAAATCCGTATAATTGGCAAACATCTCTGCTGTCTGATGACCATTGACACCATAGATGACTTTAGTACCCTCTGTGTAATATTTAGCTCCGTGTCCGTATATCCTGATGAGATTGGTTATGGATTTTCTGCCCCATCCACCAAACTGCTCTCTTGACAATGCTCCAATGAAATCAGACAAAGCATCATAATTAGCTAAATATACAGAATCTCCAGCTCCATCTGCCACAATTCTGTAAATCAAATTAAGTTGCTCATTGGTGTTTCCAGATGATGCTGACAAAAGATTCTGGATTGTTTCCTTATTCTCAAGGAAATCAATGGCATCCAAAGGAACACCAGTTATTTCTTCCAAGTCCTTAATCTTGACAAAGGTTGGGTTTTCATCATAAAGCTTTATCATATTCTTTCTGAATTTTTCTTTTGAAACAGTCAGGTTGAAATTCTCATCCAAACCTATCTTTTTCAATTCTTTTAAATTTATCTCTTGGCTCAACCAAGTTTTGTATGATTCCTTACCATAAAACTTGGCATCTCCCTTGATGAACTTGTTTGCCTTTCCAGCCTTTTTGTCTATTGACCTCAATGACTTCAAATCATCTTTCAAGGGCAAACCCATTGACTTGGAAATCTGCCTTGTCTTTGATATGTAATATTTCTGTCCAGTTGCCATTTCTTCAGGATTGAAGAAATTGGCTGCGAAATCTTCAGGCAACTCATCCATTTCCTTGAGCAATTTCTTGGCATACAAGGCTGTGAACTTTTCATCATCATCAATAAAGTGACCAAATTCGTGTCGCCAAGTTGATGAAGCCATTGGCTTTCCGATTTTATAAGTCTTATCCATATTTATTCCACCATTGTTGTAATAGCAAAAGCTTCCATTATCCCTTGTTAATTTTGATAATGGGTCTGCTTTATTTATTGCTGTCCTGAATTGCTTTTGTCTTGGTGTCTTTTTTCCCCATTCAGACTTGTCGTGCCACTTCGCTTCATCCTTGTTTGTGGTGTTCCACTTTGCTCCAGCTCCAGTCGGCTTGACCTGTGGAGCTTCAACAGCAACAACTTCTTCAGGTAGACCCTCTGCGATTTCCTTTTCATCAAGCAATGGCAAGGCTGTACACCTACAATTCACAACTTCTGATGCTCCAGCTGCTTCATCCAAAGGGTATATCATTCCGTTTGAAAAGCTTTCGCCTTTCTTTATCCTCTCCCCATTCAGTTCCCTATGGGCATCTCTTGTGTTGTCATCAATGATTGCCAACCATTCATAGCCCATAACCAAGTCCTCTGTTTCGTAGGAATGGTATGCTCCAATATTGGCAACCCTGTTGCTCTCTGTCCTTGCTATCCTCATTGCTTCCATTGGTGTCTTGTTCATTACACTCGTTACTGTGTCCTGAAGCTTCTGGATATTCTCTCCATTGAGCAAATCAACCATCATCTCATCCTTGAGCTTGTTGTATACCCTATCGGATGCTCCAACAATCTTATTGACCTGATTCTTGATTGTCTGTGATGTCATTGGATTGGCAACATTGAAAATATCTTCAGCTTCTTTCGTTTCGTATTGGTATTTCTTTGTCCTCTTTCTCAATTTCCTCAAAGCCGTGTTTCCAACTTCCTGATATTCTTCTTCAAGGAAAGGTTCAAATGTGTTTTCCCATTTGTGCTGTACATCTCCAATGTCAGGCATAATAATATCAATGGCTGCCAAAGGCATCTGCTTCTTCAGATGCTTGTTGAATGTCTTGTCTGCTTTCTTCAGGTTTTTCATAACCTGTCTTTTGAATGAATTGAAATTCTTGATTGAAAGCTTGTATAGCTTTCTCTCAATGGTTTTTGCTGTATATGTTTTCTCTATGGCAAAGCCCATCTTGTTGAATGGGCTTTTAAAGGATTTCAGCCTTTTAAATTATCGGTATCCTTATCATCAGCTTCCCAGCTTTGGATAATCTTGTCCAATTCCTGTGGGCTGATAGGCTGTAAGCCTTTTTCATCCTGTGGCACTTCTCCATCCTGTCCTACCTGAACAAGATTCATTGGCATAAAGGCTGTTTCTCCCCAAGCTACTGGTGGCAATCCATCCTTTATCCTTTCCTCGTTGATTGTTGATACACCAAGCTGGAGATTTGTCTTTTTTTCTTCCAGCCTGAATGTTGAATCTTTGGATGTTGGGTCATCAAACCTGAATTCCATTTCCATACCACCAAACATTGGCATCAGCCATTTGTTGATTGTTGCCTGAATCTTCAACAGTCTTGGCTTTACACCCTGAAGCTGGAATATCCTTTCTGCTGCTTCAACAGTTGCCTTGTTCACATCCTTTCCACCAAGAATGGCATAAGGCACTCTGTAACAAGCGAATATCTCTCTCCAGACTGCTTCCTTTCCTTGTGTGAACTCAAGTTCCTCAGCATTAAGACCAAGCCTTTGGAAATTGAATGTTCCTGAATCAAGAACAGCAACTCTCCCTCTCTTGCTTCTGCCCTGATAGAGCTGATTCCATTGATGCCTGATTCTCTCGGCATCATTCTGTGTCAATGGTCTTTGGCTTGTAAGGATACCCTCTGGGATTGCCCTGTTCTGTAAGAGCCTTAGCCTTTGAACAGACATTTCCTTGTCCACTTCTATTGAATACTGTGATGATTCAATTGGAGAATTTCCATAGAAAACTGACATTGGGTTGGCTGTCTTGAAATGTATTATCTCATCCTTTGAAAAAGCTGTTCCCCTATCGTTTATGTTGATTGAGTTTATGTTGTCATCCAAAGAGTAGATATATCCAGCAACCAAATCTCCCTCTTTGTTTTCCTGTTCAGCTGGAACTATTGTCATCCTGTATGAAAGCAAGGGATGAACCTCAACAGGAACACCATTTGAATCTTTCACAACATAAAGATAGGCATTTCCTGTCAAGTCCAAGTCTATGGATAGCCTTTCCATAACCTCATAGGCATCCATAATCGGATTGGGGTCTTTGAATAGCTTGTTGAAAGGGTTGTTGGGGTCATTAACCTGTTCCCATTTGTCGTTGGAATACTCGTAAGCTCCAAAGTCTGTCATAGCAACCATATCTGCTATCCTCTTTACGGCACTAAATACTGCCGATTGGTAGCTTTCTGACATCTCTCTTGGAGATAAATCCCTCTTGATGCCCTCGCCTTTCCTGTGTGTTCCCATCCTTAAATTGAGATAAGGGTTCTTCCCCCTGTGATTCTTGCTAAAAAAGTTTTTTATATTGTTTACAATACCCATATTCCCTCTCCGTTCATATATTTGTTTCCCCATACAGCCAAAGCCAAGCTTATGACTGTATCATCATTGTATCCAGAAGCTGCCTGATACTTGGGGTTGCCACTTGCTGTCTTTTCATATTGGTAATTGCTCAATTCCTCAATCAATACATTACCAATGGGGAATTTGACTTCCCCACTCTCTATCTTGAAAGCCAGATTCTGGATTATCTTTGCCTTTGTCCTGTAATCAAGGGTTATTCCCACAACCCTCATCCCAGAGAACTTCAGCTGTTCCTCAACACTAGCTCCCATACCAGTCGCATCCAAGTATATTGGCATCTTGCCACCATACAAGTTCAAGGCATAGTTTATTCTTGACTTCTGCTGTTCAAATGTAACATCACGGCATCTGTCAATGTAAACAACCTTGTTGTCTTGGTCAATGACTGTAATGACAGTAAAGTCATTCTTCCTTGCCAAGTCTACTCCCATAGTATATGTATACTTCTCATTAAATTGCTCTGGAATGTCGTATTCATCAATACATTGCTCAATCCCATAGAAAGCACCACCACTTGAATCAAGGAACTTTGCCAAGTATTCCTGTTCAAAGATGTTTCGTGGTGTCCTGTCCTTTATTATCTGGAGCTTGTCATCCGTAATCATTGGAGATTCCGTTGATGGTGTATGGAATGATACCCATTCTTCCATATCCTCTTTCTGACCCCATCTCCAAGCTTCCCAAAACCAGTTCTTTCCAAGAGGTGTTGAAATCATCCAGACTTTCGCATCCTTAACCATCAGCATTGGCTCAACATATTGCTCCCAGACCTTTCTGTGAAGCCTTGCTGCTTCATCCAGAACAACACCATCCAATGTAGCACCCAAAAGGTTGTCCAGATGCTGTGGCTCTCCAGAAAGCATTATCAATCTTGAGCCATTTGGTAGGTAAACAGTCAGGTCTGTGGCTGTCGCTTCCTCATATCTGCCCTTGAATTGCCTTAATATTCTTGGAAATATATCCCTACGGCATTGCCGTAGTGTCGGAGATACCCACCAGACTGTTGAATTCTCTTTCTTTTCAGCCAGATTAAAGGCAATATGGATGGCAAGTTCAGTCTTTCCCACCTGTCTACCAGCACAAATGACAACATTCTTGCCCTCTCCCCTGTCCAATACTTCCTGTTGCCAGTCAAAAGGCTTCCATACTTCTGTCTTTTTCTTCTCGGCTGCCTTGATTAGTGCTGATTTTCTGCCCTCTTTCTTCTGTGTCAGCTTGGAAAAGGCTTTAGTCATCCTTGTCCAGAACCACCGATAGGGCTTTCAGGGTCTTTATTTCGTAATCTATTGTCTGGGTTATGTTCTTTATCGCTGCTGAAAGCTTGTGAACATCCGTAGCCTTGATTTTCGTGTCCGAAATTTTCTGCTGAATCTCCATTTTCTCCATCTGGTTCTTTTCCAAACTCAAAAGAGTTTGCTGATATAGCCGTTCTAATCTCTCGTTCTCTTTCATCTAAATCCTCTTGTGTTATAGGTTCACTCCAAAGTACCCTGTTGTCCTTGACTTCCATCTTGTGTAAGTGGTGGTCATCAAAGGCATAGACATAGATGCCATCAGCCATCCTTGCCCATTCATCAGGTAAATTACCATTTAAATCTGCCAGAAACCCCAATCAATCTCTCCCCATCTCTCTTAAGTATATCAACAGAATAGTTCTCATTGAGCTTAATTGAATGAACAACTCTGGCATTATCCCAACTTGAATCAATGTCGGAAACTATTCCATCTAAAGTTTGTGAACTGCTTTTTTTGCCAGTTCCTCAATAGCTTCTGGTGTAATGATGTCCTCTTGTAAGTTGTCTATGAACTTGTGAAGCAACTTGCTTCCGAATTCCTGATACTGTGCTACTGCCAAGTCCTCAATGACACCATCTGGCAATATGTCCTCTATCAGGTCTTTAGCAACCTTGTCCACATCTCCATCTTCCTGTGCCTTGTCCAACCAAGCATCAACAGCATTGTCCAATTTCTGTGCGAAAGCTGGAACAAGCTTCAATACCCATCCCCTTGCTCTCTTTCTCCACCAATTTGATAATCTACTCATTCTGTAACCCTACCTTATTTATTATTTGCTTGTCCTGTTTCCGAAATAGAAACCTAGAACAATCAATCCAGCATTGTTTATCGCTTCTGAATTGATTGCTGGGCATACCATAGCCAACACAAGCACCAAAGCAAGGATAGCCCTTACAGAGCCTATGGGCATATACAAAGGATTTTTAGCCATCAATGATTTTTCTCCAAATGAAAGTTATCAAAAAGCTTATTGCTGTTGTCCATCCAAGAAGATAAACTCTCCAATCCTCAATCTTTCGCAATCTCAAGTCCATAGAATGGAGCATCTGCGAATCTGTTTCCTGATTATCAACGATTGAATTGAGCTTTTCTTCAACTTTTGCCAAAGCAATCTCAACTTTTTTGGTCATAACTGAACATAATATTAAGTGAAAATCAAAAAAAATTGATAAAAATAAGCACTTTTCAGGATAAAACCCTATATTCAAGGCGATTCTATACAATTATTGCTTGACTAACTGTATATTGATGTAGACTACTAGTATGGAAACAAACAAAAAGACTTCTGACCGAAAGGAAGAAGCAAGATTTATTGAAAGATGTAAGAAAGCTGCTGACAAAGCACAGCTTGGACAAGCAAAAGCTAATAAAGAAGCGATTGAAAGGAAACTCTTAAGTATCAAAAGCGAATTGAAGGAACTTGACACTTTTGTCAGGACAAACTGTAACCCTACTGACTTGGGAGAAACTGGAAAAATTTGGGCTGGGAAAATGAACGAAGCTGATGCTTCATTAACAGACATTCTTTGGAGTATCAAATAATGAATGACCGAAAGGAAGCACTAGAAAGTAAATTGGAAGCCTTAGAGCTTGTGAAATCTGACCTAAACATCAGAATAACTGAAATCAAATCAGAACTTGAGAAGTTGGAAACTCCAGAATTCAAGATGGTTGATTTACCTGAACAGACAGACAAAGTAAAAAATGCTATGTTTCAAACTGTTTGGAATGATGGTGAAACTTGTTACTGCTGTGGCAAAAGGGTTGAAACAGCCAAAGCATATTGGTTCGCACAATCTTGTGATGGCTTGGTCTATGATGTGAATGACCCTGAAGCTAACAATATGGAAGGAGAGGGTGGAATCAGTTTGGGTTGGTTCGCACTTGGCTCTGAATGTAAGAACAAGCTTCCAAAGACACACACCGAAAGGAAACCTCATTGGAGCTAAAGGAATCAATATCCTGAAACTGGGGGGTGTAAAAACCCCCCTTTTTTTTTGTAACAATCCAAAAAAATCAATCAAATCCTGAAGAAATAGCATAAAAACCCTATATTCGAGCCTTTTATATACATATAGCACTTGATATTCTGTATATTAGTATAGGATAAGAGTATGGAAACAAAGAAAAAAGCTGACCGAAAGGAAGCGATTGTAATGAATTGGATTAATGTAATCTCAATGGGTAATGACTGGGAAGATGACCCAGCAAACAACTGGTCTGGATGGAGTTCAGATATAGTGGATGCTGAAATGAAAAAAGCTCATCAGGAAATGGCTGGAAACATTTGGCAAAACCATTCTAGCTTCATCTCAAAAGAGATAAGAAGAATGAGAAAGACAACAAGAAAGACACAAGGAACAATAGTTAAGGAAATCTGTAAAGGTTTCAATATAGTGGATGGTTGGAGATAAGCTTCACATCCTGACAACCAACTGGGGGGGTGGCAACACTCCCCCTTTTTTTTTATGCCCTTACCCTAAAGCCGTAGTACCTTGTGTTCTTTCCTATAGGAACGACACCATAGTCAATACCATCCCTATCCAGCTGTCGCTTCAATCTCCGTATCAACGGCTGTTTCCTTACTGTTATCCTTGTTTCCCAACAGCTCAGAAGCTTCGTATTGATTCGTTTGGGCTTCAATTCAAGCATATTACAGATTGCTATGAACCTTTCAGCATTCTCATCCTTGTCGTATTCCATAGGGATTATATTAAATGATGGATTTGAAACCCATCC
>VTLG01008447.1_pt1 | contig 11961 bp, 15 predicted proteins | sample 4694571 | NCBI WGS metagenome assembly VTLG01 (sample SAMN12604809, study PRJNA352737) | marine metagenome | biome: ENVO:00000447; feature: ENVO:00000209|ENVO:00000569|ENVO:01000036; material: ENVO:00002151; isolation source: viral sequences binned using virsorter ... | reverse complement strand
TTGGTCGCGGCCTCGAGGTTTTCGTCGAGCTGAAACTGAGCGAAGGTCGTGACGTTCGGCGGCAGTGCTCGCCGTTCTGGCAGAGGCCCTTTCGGCGTGAGTTCATGCTCGCGAACCGTGCGTGCGATCCGTTCGGCTGAGCTGCGGTCGAACTGCACCATGTCACTCGCCTCTCGCTGTCTTTTCGTTGTGGCAACGCCGACAAAGCGTCTGCCAGTTGTCGGAGTTCCAGAAGAGATCCTGATCGCCGCGATGCGGTTTGATATGGTCGACCACCATCTCGGGCGAAGCGTCGATCCAGCCGCAGACGTTGCAGGCCGGGAACGCCGCGAGCCATTGTCGGCGAGCTCGTCGCCATTGCCCGTTGTAGCCTCGCTGGTGAGCCGAGCGTCGATCGTCACGCTGACGACGCGGCTTCAGCGGCTGCTGCGTTCGCGGTTGCGGTTTGATCGCCATCAGTCACCGAGCCCCAACGCCGAGAAGTCTTCGTAGTCATACACAAACCACTGTGTGTAGACGGCATCGCCGGGCAGGTTTGCCGGATCGATTTGAATGCCGCTTCCATCGAGTGGCATCGGCGTTCGGGCCGGCGTTCCGACTCGCGAATCGTCGCCCTTTTCCGTGCAAGGAATCTTGGCTCGGTACGAAGTGCCTTTCACGTAGCCCCACTGATACAGACCGGCCTCGAGAACCGCAGGCTCCCAGCCCTGATCGTTGAACGTGAAGACGTAGGTCACTTTCCAGAAGTCGACCTCGTCCTGTCGGGCCTGGTCTGCCGAGATGCGTACGCGAGCCTGCCCGCGTTCAAATCCTCGCCAGATCGTCTTATTCAGAGCGTTGTTGTATTTGCTCGCGAGACTGGCATCGAAGCTCGACTCGTTTCGCTTGATCGTCAGTGTCGGAAAAACGACAGGAACCGTCAGGGGCTCATCGTAGCGATCACCCGCCGTGTTCATGATCTGCGTGACAGCGGTCGCTGATCCAAGATCGACGCCACCGACTGCCCCCTGCCATCGGTTATAGCCGTTCTTCGATGTTGTCAAAACTCGCGAGCGTTCTTCAGTGCCCCAGCTCTCCGTCTGCTCGGCACTCAGCGGATCGGTTTCTTCGATGTCTTCCGGCTTCGAGCCGTAGTCGTTGTTATACTTACAGGTGACAGTCCAGAAGCCCGGCTCACCGCTTCTGACTTTGCAACTGACGGCACTGACTCGCGATTGCCCGTCCACGTAGAAGTCGCCCATTTTGGGCACGCCCGTAGCCTGTGCCGCCGAAAACGAGCTGTCGTTCGTGTCGGTATGTACGATGAAGACTCGCGTGTGACTGAGCTTGCCAAACTTGGCGATCTCGCTTGATCGTTCTGTGTGCAGTTCCTCGACTCGTTTCACTGCCATGCGTCACGCTCCGATCGTGGCGAATTCAGGCTCGAACTTATCCAGCAGGTCGCCGAAGTTTTCGTTGAGGTCTTTCAGTTCGCCGACGGTGGCTTTCGTGTTTTTCTGCACGTCGCGAAGTTCTTTCTCTTCGCCCTTCATGGCTCGATTGAGAATCGAGTAAGCCTCCTTGGAACCGGCGAGTGCTGCCGTCAGCGGTGTCTTTGTTTCGCTCGTTGCGGTCGGCGTCTCGATGTCCGTTGCTGCTCCGCCAGGAACGCCACCACCAAGAGCCGCGAGCGTGTCCTGATCGAACCCCTTCGGAGCTTCCGGCTCCGGCTTCGACTCGAGGGCTTCCATCGCCTTCCGTGCTGCGATCGCGTCGTCGACTTTGGTTCTGAGTTCCGTCGCACGTTTTGCCATGCGATTATCGAGAAAGCCGGTATCGACGATTCGCAGGTCGAGCTTTGTCTGCATCGACTCAGGCAGCATCGAGGTGATCGCGTTGATCGTTTTCCCGAAGTATTTCGGAACGAAGTTGATGAAGTCGATAAATGCCAACTTCATCGAGTCGACAACCTGATCCCAGACGAGGCCGAAGTTGTCGAAGTAAACGAACCCAGTCGTCACCATGTCTTTGATCCAGCCGCTGACGCTGCCGATCGTCTCGCCGAGCCACTGAAACGCACCGACGGCACCCTGAGCCATGATGCTGAAACCTTCAGTCAGCGGGCCGCCGATCCAGCCGGCGAGCGATTCGAGGCCGCTTTGCAGTGGCCCTTTGATTGTCTGAAAGACATCGATCGCCAAGCCGCTCATCGCCGACTTCACTTTTGTGAATGCCCCCGTGACGTTGTCGAGCTGCGTCTCTGCGGCGTCTGCTGCGAACCCGCCAGCCCCTTGCAGATCGCCTTCGACTCTTCGCAGTTCTTCGCCGCCTGCTGCCATCAGGCCGCCAAAGGCTGACGCCGTCTGCTTGTCAAAAACGGTGTTAAGAATCCGCATCTGCTCGCCGGCAGGCATGCCCGCCAGTGCGGCTCCGAACTCGTCGACCGTCGTTGCGAGCGGCTTAATGTTCTTGTCGCTGTCCAGGAACGACAGCCCGAGAGCGTCGAGCTGAGCCTGAGCTTCTGACGTTGGCTTTGCCATGCTGGCGAAGATACTTCGCAGTGCTCGCCCTGATTTGTCCGCACCGATCTGAGTCGACAGGACAGACAGAGCACTGGTCGTCTCGAAGACGCCTTTACCTGCGAGACTTGCCGCACTCGCCGCGAAGCCCATCGCGTTGCCGAGCTGGCTTACGTTGACCAGGCCGCTTGCGGCACCCTTGGCGAGAACGTCAGTGACGGCTCCGGCGTTGGATGCATCGAGGCCGAACTGCCTGATCGTTGACGCGGTAATGCCTGCGGCTTCCTTGAGCTCGAGCCCGTCAGCGGCTGCAAGATTCAAAGCGGCTGACGTTGCCGTCAGAGTTTCTTCGACGGTGAAGCCCGCACGGGCGAGGGCTTCCATGCCCTCGGCGGCTTCTCTGCCGCTGAAGGCCGTCGAGCGGCCCAGTCGTTCGGCTTCGGCACGCAGGCTCGCCATCTGCGATTCTGTCGCACCGTTGACGGCCTGAATCGCCGACATCTGCTTCTGGAATCCAGCACCCTCGCGAACGATTGCCGCGATGCCTGCACCGGCTGCCAGTGGCATGCCGAGCGGTGCGAGAGCTCCGACGGCGCCTCGCAGCGACTTGCCGAAGCCGCCGATGCTTTTCTTCGCTTTGCCGAGACCTTTCGTCAGCCCGGCAGTGCGTGCCGTCAGGTTAATCGCCAGACTTCCGAGCGTCGCCATTCGCCCCCTTGCTGAGTCGACCGAAGAACTGCCGGAACGCCGCCTCGATCTCGTCGTCGGTTTTTCGCCGCTTGTACGTTGGCCGGAACTGTTCCAGCTTCAGGTTCGCTTTCTTTTGCAGCCGGTTGCAGACACTGGCGGCGATCATTGCCGCCTGATCCCAGTCGTCGCCCCACGGCTGCATCAGCCGATACACGCGAAAGCGAACGAACTCCCGGTAAGGAGTCATTCGCTTCGCCTGTGCCACTGTCACGCCGAGAACGCGGAAGGCGAAAAAACACCAGTCCCGCTCCTCGGCGTCAGTCAGTTTTTTTCCAGTTCCTCGAGATCACCCTCGGTGACACCGTTGAGCTCTTTGCACTTTTCGAGCACCCGATCGAGTGCTCGTGCTGACTTTTTGCCCAACGCCGCCACGTCCTTCGGCGTGAAAATGGCCTTGCCTTCTTCATCGCAGACGCAGATGGCGACGATCGAGCCGCGAACATTCTGAAGGTTCGGCGAGCCGTCAGGTCTCGCCCTGGCGGTTTCCCACTTGTCCTTCTCTGCTCCGGTCAGCGTCTTCACGTTGACCTCGCCGCCCCACTCGGGAACGGCGATCGCCTCGATCGTCAGGTCATCTGCGTTGAGGATGTCATCGCGACTCAGAAGAGCCATGTCGTTCCTTTACTAACTGCCGCCAGTGAATGTCGGCTCGCCGGAAAACTTCAGCGTCGCGGTCGCGGTCACTTTGTCCTCGCCGGGAACGCTGATGTCATAAGAGGTCATAAAGCCAGAGCAGGCAATTGAGCCGCCAGAGGACTCACCGCTTCCCGTCTGAAACGTAACGGTGACAGTTTCGGCTGCGACGGAGTCGCCGCCGTCACGGTAAGGCGGATCAGTGCTCGTATTATGGATCAGCTCAACTTCGAGCTCGCCCATGTCCTGCATCAGGCTCGGCATGTATTCCTTCCAGCCGTTTGTGCTCGCGAAGTTAGTGACGTCGACCGACTCGCGAGTGATGCCTGAGAAACTGATGTCGGTGACGTTCGCGAAGAACCCCGACTGAAACGTGATTGTGGTTCCGAATCCGAGGACGGCGATTGACACCTCAACTTTCTTCTTCGTAGACAGGTTCCAGCAACGCCGCGAGGGTTGCTTCGATGATCTCGACGCGATGGACGAGCTTCTGAATGTCGAGCGGCACAGGCTCGCTTTCGATATAGCTTCGCCCGTTCACTTCGAGCAGTTCTTCGACGTGTAATTCGCTCACGCCGCTCGGCGTGCGAACTTTCAGCAAAACTCGCTCACTCATAAACCGCCCTCACCGAGACGTGGACGACGTACTTGAGCGAGTCGTCGTCGGCAGATTCGAGCATTCGGCCATCACGCTCATCGTCGATAAAGATCGCGTGAATCAGCAGCGAGCCGAGCGTGCCGGTGTAGCCTTCGAGCGAACTGATCACAGCCGCCGAGAGTTGCCGTGCTGTGCTGTACCGCTCCGCGATGCAGTCGTAGACGAGATCGGCTTCTTTCGCGTCGAGCACGCCGCTCATGGCGTAGGATCGCTCGATGCCATCTGTCTGATATCGGATCAGCGGGTAGACGGCATCGACGGGAATCTTCGCCGGATAGATGCGGGAGCCGATCAGCGAACTGAGCGTGCCGTCGGCTTCGAGACGTGTCGTGAGCTCGGCCTGAATCGTCATTTCTTCATCGCCTCTTTCACGATGCCCTGCCAGGCCTTCTTGATGATCGCAGCCCGCACGGCTCGGCCTGTTGTGTTCACCGCGTTGATGACGAACGGATTCGGAGCGAAGCCGGGATGCTGGATGGTGCGTGCGTAGCCGCCAGACAGCATCCGCAGAATTCTGCCGCGTCGCGGCTTGATGACGTGCGGCGGAGCTCCCGTGTGGAGCATGTGAGCCCAGCCGTAGCCTTCCGGCAGGCCGGTTCGCGTCATGATCGTTCCGCCCACATTGCGGATCGTGTGTGCGAAGGCTCTTTTGATTCGTTTTCGCTTGCCCGGATCATCCCCCGGATCGCCCTGCGGTGCGGTGTCTTTCAGTTTTCGCTTGATCTTCTGAATGCCTTTCAGCATCGCAGGTCGAAGGACTTTCACCCGCGTGCGATCATCGAGCCGGTCGAGTTTCTTGAGCATCTTCCGCTGGCTGCTCATGTCGATCGTGATTCGGATGTCGCCCTGAGCACTCATCTGAGCGAGCGAAGTCCGCGAGCGTTTTTTCTTCGCCATCACTCGTCCTCGCTGCGGATATACAAAATGATCTCGCGGTCGTTGTTGTCGACGTTGACGAAGTCGTGAACTTCCCACGTCACCGAGTCGATCTGCACGCGAAGATCCCGATCAGCCCCGGTGAAGAATCTCACGCTCAGCGTGTGACTGGCTGCCCGTGTCGCCCGCTGTGGTCCCATGTAAGGCAGCAGAAGGCCGCGACGAGTCGTAAGCGTCGACCACGTCTTCACGGGCTCGCCGTAGTCGTCACGGGCGAGGCTGGCACTCTCGATCGTGACAACGGCGTTGCCGCGTTCCTTGAGGATCGATCGCGGCAGAGTCGATTCGCGTTCGGGCCGGTAGAGTTTTTGCTTCTTCATCACCACCGCCGGCAACGATAGGGAGTGAGCCAGATATTGAGCCGCTCGAGGTCAGCCTGCCCGAAGTCGTAGAACTCTCTGGCGTACTGCTTGACCGCCGAGAGCAAGAGCTCGGGCACCGTCGAATAGCCGCAGACGATCCGCACTTCGACCGCGTTGGTCTGTCGTCGCGTTGCCGGCCAGACCTCGTCGTAGGCTGGATCGATTCGAGCCGGCTGCCGCTCATCGCTCGAGTCGACTTTGTACTTCGACGCTGCCAGCGTTTGTTGTGTGCCGTCGTCGTCGATGTACTTGATCGAGGTCACCGACTGAAGCGGCACGTGCGGCACGTGAATTCGATTCGGGAACGCATCGAGGAAGATATCGAGCGTCGCCTGACCGATCTGCCGGCCCGTTTCGTGCTCGGCCCAGTCTGTCGCTGCCGCGATGGCGTTCGCGATCAGCGTATCGTCGTCGGTGAAACTGGCATCGACGCCGAAGAACGCTTTCGCGTCTGCCGTTGAGACGATCGCCGAAGCCGCCGAGACAACGCTGCTTCGGTAGGTCGTGTTCCAGTCGTCGTGCATTGTTGCTCCCTGATTGCCGGCGACGGGAATCGAACCCGCGAGAGCGAGATAATGAGCCTCGCCGGAGAACCAACACTCCACGCCGGGTCAAAAAAAGAAGCGGGCACCGCTGAGGAGACGCGATGCCCGCTCCGCACCACCACCACCTGACGGTCCAGACAGGTGAGCGGGCTGACTCAGGCTTAAGCCTGCGTCAGGTATTTAATCGACTTGCCGGCTGACGCTGCCGCCGGATCAACGATCTTCGAGTCGAAGGCGTTGAGAGCGACAAAGCCGTCTTCATCGGTTGCTCGGTAGAGTTCGGCGAGTCGGTAGATTCGCACGCCCTCAACGAGCCGCACTTTCAGCTTGCTCAGGTCGCCGAAGATCAACGACTTCACGGCGGTCGCAATCGCCGTCATGTCATTGTTAATCGAGACCGGGTAGCCATAGATCCGATCCGGCTCGCCGCCGACAGTGCCGGCCTGCCAGATGTACTGACCGTTCGAGTCCTGCTCTTTTCGCAGTGCCTTGATCGTCAGATCGTGGCACATGAAGCGAGCGTTGGCCCGGTTGGCAACGTCGACGCTGTGGATCAGGTCGAGCACTTCGTTGAAGTCGATCGCCGTCGCCGATGCCGTCGTGAAGCCGGAATCGGTCGCGTCAGTGACCAGCCCGGTCGGCTCACTCGAGCCGGTGCCGACTGTGCCTTTGTTGTTGACGAGTCGCCCGAGACGCTCGCCGAACGAACGACCGAGCAGCTCGGCAAGATCAACATCGGCATCGCGGAGAGCTTCCCAAGTGACCTTCAGCACGCCGCTCGAACCCTTGTAGGCGTCAAGCTGAATCTTGCTAAAGCTCGGGTTGCTGGCAGTCCCGACGCTCGCCGCTTCGGCGATCATCGAGCCGCTGTTCGCGGTGTCGTCGAAGGTCGGCCAGATCACCGGCGTCGCCTTGGCTGTCGTCATCACGTCAGCCGATTCGAGGATGCCGCCATAGTGCAGCATAGACTCTTGCAGAGCAGCAACGAGCCGCGAGTTGATGACGTTGCCGGCATCATTTGAGCCAGTGCCCGTCGTCAGATCGTTTCGGAACATGCCGCGAAGTGTGGCATTGATTGATCCGCCGAGCTGAAGCCCGAACAGTTCAGCCGCCTGGCGACCTTCTGCGGTGACTTCGTTTCGGAACTCGTCGTACTGAGAATCGAGCCACGCACGCAAAGCGGTTCGCTCGAGCTCGGGATCAGCGAGAGCCGGATTGCCGGCGGCTGATGCCTGCTCGTCACGAATGTCTGCGAGCGATGCCGTCAGAGCGTCGGCCTGCTCAATTCGACTGACTTCATTCAGCAGATCGTTACTCTGAGCAATCAGAGTCTCGAACTTCTGATCGTCTTCCGCCGTCCAGTCGGCATCTTGCCGGCTGTCGAGCAGTTCACGTACCTGAGCTTCGACAGAAGCCCGTTCTTCTCGCAACGCTTTTACAGTTCGCATTTATTCTCCTGCGAAAGTAACGGGCCTGTCAGCCCACTCGAAAGTGTGCGGCAGCCACCCGCCGCAGATATTGCTTCCGGTTCGTCGACTGCTCGCACTTGCGGCGGCTGTCGGCATATCTCAAACGATCCAGCACCCGGATCGGTGCGTTTTCGTATCGTGTTTCGACCTCACTCGCGGCGACGGTCTGCGGCTCTTTGTTGCCGAGAATTGCCGTCGTGAATCCCTCGAGCAGTGCTTCTTCTGCTGTGAAGTAGCTCTCTAGAGCCATCAGGTCGTAAATCTCAGTGAGCGGCTTGCGAGTGCGTGCCGCGTAGATGCCGGCGATCGTTTCGTCGACCTTCTCAAGCTGAGCAGCGAGCTCTCGCATCTCAGTCGCGTTACCGGCGGCCACTGTCCAGGCGTTATGAATCATGAGCAGCCCGGCTTCGTGCATGGCGATCTCATCACCAGCCATCGCGATGAAGCTCGCCGCCGACATCGCTGCCCCGTCGATCTCGACGCGAACGTGAGCCGGATGATTTTTGAGCAGCGAATTGATCGCGACGCCTTCGTAAACGTCGCCGCCGTAAGAGTGCAGATTGAGAACAATCCGCTCGACCTCGCCGGCAGACTCAAGAGCTGCCGCGAAGCCGGCGGCGTTGATTCCATCCCAGCCGCCGACGTCACTGTAAAACGTGATGTTGGCAACGCCGTTGTCAGTCTTCACCGATGGGGTTTGAGGCATTCACGTTGATCCAGTTCACTGGGACATAGTGTTTGTCGCCACCGAGGATCGGCTCCTCGTTATCACGACGACGGATTTCATTGATTGAGTAGCGGCCCATTTCGCGATAGTGGCGATCGACGATCGCCTGCTCTTGCAGACTTCGCCGGATAAGAGACCGCCGGTCAAACTCCATATAGACCGAGTCGCGTTCCTTCTCTTCTTCCGTGAGGAGCTTGTCCCAGAGTTCCGACTCCCACGTTTTCAGCCAGGGCTCGATACAGCGGTCGGCGTGTGCGTAGTTTTCCTGCTCAAGGCTGTTGTACGACGCTCGCGACTGGTCGCCGAGATCGTGCGGCCTCACGCCGGTAATGTTGGCAACGTCGATGATCGTCGCGTTTCTGACTTCGATGAGCTGAGCTTCTTCGGCACTCGCTTTGATCGGCACATACTCAGCAGCACCGTCGAGCACGCCGACTTTGTGACTTCGGCCCATGCCGCTCGCGAGTACGCTCCAGCGTTCGGCCAGTTCCTTCGCCTGATCCTCACGCAGCTTGCCTGGCGTTTTCAGATAACCGGCGACGGTGCCGCCTTGCGAGTAGTACAGCGTCGAATACTGCTGAGCCGCGATCGCTCCACTGAGCGTCTGTTGAAGAATCTCGACAACGCTGAGCCCCGAGTAGCCGTCGAAGTGCAGGCCGGGAATGTGCAGCACGTCTTCATAGCGTTCGCGGTAGGTTTCGTTCCCGCGTCGATACACCACCCACAGCCGCTCGTTGAGCCCGCTGCCTTCGATCACGATCGTCGTGTGAGGCGAAGGCGGGAGCGGTTCCAGATAAAGCGGTCGACCGCCAGCATCTCGCCAGATTCTCGCGAAGCCGTTGCCGGTGATCTGAGCGTGTAGCGTCAGCAGTCGTCGAAACTGGTGAGCGTTGCAGTTCAGCCACGGTTTCCGCAGGACGAGCGGATAGCTCGGGTGATCTGTCGCTCGCTCGCGTCCGTCTTCCGTCCTGCGGAAGGTTCGGATCGTCAGGCGAGCGACATCGTTCGAGATGATATTCACGGCTCGCCACAAAGCGGGAATGCCCATGGCTGTCTTCGCGGTGACATCAGCCGGGAGATCGGTATTGCCCCAGACCGCGTCGACCCACTTCGCGACGTCTCGCACGTCGGTGAGGTCTTCCGCCTTCGGTCGTCGCTTCAAAAAGTCGAACATTAAAAGACGAACACCCCCGGCTCAGAGCCTTTGAATTCGCCATAGAGTCCCGCCTCATAAGCCATGAGTGCGGCAACGATGGCGTCGATCTTGTTGATGCTTTCGGATTTGTCCGGCATCCACTGGTCACGAGCATCGCGGCGGATCACAAGGTTGCTCGCCTGCCACGCGAGCACGGGATCGCCGCCATGTCTGAGCCGCTGCTGTCTGATGACCCTCAACAGAGAACGAAGCGGCTCGTTGTACGATTTAGCGTTCTGGTGAAACGGATGGACGATGACGCCGTGAGAATTCAGCAGATTTTGCGCGAGCTGATCGGCGAACGTGTCGTCGTAGTTCCACTGCACAACGCCGAGCTCGTTGTTTGCTTCGACGATCCACTCTTCAACGTCGGCGAAGTCGACCGCGTCACCCGTGCAGACTCTCACGCGGCCCGACGAGACCCACTCGCGGAACGGGTGCGTTTTGAGGTCAACACTGCCGCCAGCCGCACACCATGTCTGAGCCTTGATCTGCCAGATGGGCTGCCCGTTCTCAGTCTCGTCGATCTTTGCGATGACTGCCGCCGCCGCCCAGTCGTCAGACCTGCCGAGATCAAAGCCGCCATACGACTGAAGCGGCCATTCTTCGAGCTCACCGTCGCAGCGTGACCACAACGCCGGCGGGATCGCTCGCTCGATCGATGTGACTTTAATGTTTGCGTGATACCGCTTGAAGCCGTTCTCGTCGGCAGGATTCAGAGCCGCGTTTTCCGCCTGCTCGGTGAGATATTCGAGCTTCGGCGTGCCCATGCCCTCAGCCCAGTCAGGAACGCCATCAGGGAACGCCTGCGGCATGTTCGGATTCGCTTTCGGCCAGAGCGTCGCATCCTGCCAGTCGTCGTCGTCGTCGAGCCTCGCCACGAATGCGAAGAGCCCGTCGTTCGAGTGCGTGCCGTCTGCCGCCGCTTCGAGCGTATTGGTCGCGAGGAAGTCCTGCTCAAACCAAATCCGGCTCTTGTCGTCGCCGGCTGTTGTGATGATCACCGTCAGCGGCTGCCGTCGAGAACCGCCGCCCGTCGTCATCTTCTCCCAGAGCGAGCGGTAGTAATCTCGCCAGGCGTGCAGCTCGTCGACGATGACGAGGTGAGGGTTCAGGCCGTCTTTGTTTTTGCTTTCGCTGCCCAGCGGCCTGACGATCGAATCGCGGTATTTCTCACCAGGAAACGAGCACCGCTTCGTTCTGATCTTTGCCGCGTCCCGAATTCGCTTCGATGGCGAGAACTCGACCATCGAGAGGAAGGCGTCGTAGACGAGCCGAGCCTGATCTTCGGCAGTCGCGATCGAGTAAACCTCAGCACCCGGCTCGATCGGCGTGTCGTACAGCGTGAGCAGTTTCATAATCGCGGAAGCGAACAGCGACTTACCCCACTTCCGGCCCGCTGTGATGTACGCACGCCGAAAACGACGGCAACCATTCTCACGCCGCCAGCCTGTCAGGTTCCACAGTATGAATTGCTGGTTCGGTGAGAGCTTGAACGGCTTGCCTGCCCACTCCGCCTTCTGATGCGTGCAGACGGTCTCGACGAACCGAAGCGACTTCTCAGCGATCTCGGCGTCGAAATACAGCCCGCGTTCGTGAGCGTGTTCGAGGTCGTCGAGGTGACGCTTGACCGCGAGCTCGACGTAGCGGCCCGCGATGATTTCACCGCTCAGGATCGCTTCGCAATAACTGGCGACGCACGCTGCGTGATCTCGGCTCATGCTCTCTCGGGATCGTAGTAGCGGATCGGCTTGCCCATGTTGCGGGCGAGCTGCATTTCGGCAGCAACGCCGACAGACTCTCGCCAGCCGTCCAGCGTCAGCACGTAGAGCTGATCGCAGATCGCGAGAAGTCGCTTGTCGTAGGCTTCCCAATAATCCCACTCAACAGGCAGATGGCCGACCTGTGCGATCGGGTGCGAATGCGTGATCGGCGAGAAAACGTGCTGCCCGCGAGACATCAGCTCAGCGGCTGCCGCCGTGACCGAATCGAACCGAAACTGCATCACCGCCGGATCGGCGTCACTGTAAGGCGTTGCAAGATAAATCATGCTCAAAGCTCATCGAGAGGATCGGCGGGTTCGGTCGGATCGCTTGAAGCGAGCCCGCGTTTCGATTTAGGCGTCAGCCCGAACTGAGCGAGCAGGCTGCGAAAGTGACCTCGCATCTGATTCAGCGTTGAGACTTCG
>VTLG01003165.1_pt1 | contig 11962 bp, 20 predicted proteins | sample 4694571 | NCBI WGS metagenome assembly VTLG01 (sample SAMN12604809, study PRJNA352737) | marine metagenome | biome: ENVO:00000447; feature: ENVO:00000209|ENVO:00000569|ENVO:01000036; material: ENVO:00002151; isolation source: viral sequences binned using virsorter ... | reverse complement strand
TAAAAGAATATAGTGAAGGAGTTCAAAAAAGAATTGCTAAACTGACTCGTAAAATGAGAGAAGCGGAAAGACAGCGAGAAGAAGCTGTTACTTACGCTCAATCAATCAAACAACAAAAAGATGCAGCAGAAAATAGATTATCTAAATTAGATAAATCTTATGTAAGTGAATTTGAAAACAGAGTTACGACTAGTATGGCAGCAGCTAAACTAGCTCTTAAAAATGCAATTGAATCACAGGATGTTGAAGCACAAATAGCAGCCCAAGAACAGTTAGCAAATTTAACTGTTGAATCTGCTAGAGTTAATGCTTTAAAAGCAGTTGACAGAGAAAAACCTTCTCAAGAAAAAGAAGTTAATATTACTCCTCAACAACAAAAAACACCTACTACTGACCCTAAAGCTGAAGAGTGGGCTTCTAGAAATGGTTGGTTTGGTAATGATTCTGCAATGACTTACACCGCTTTTGATATCCATAAAATATTGGTAGAAAAAGAAGGTTATGATCCAAAGACTGACGAATATTATGAGGAAGTTGATAAAAGAATAAGACTTGAATTCCCTCATAAATTTGATAAGATAGAAGGTCAAACTACAGAAAGAGCAAAACCTGCTCAAAATGTAGCATCAGCTAAACGTTCTAGCTCAACAGGACGCAGAAAAACTGTGAAACTCTCGCCATCACAGGTAGCAATTGCTAAAAGAATAGGCGTGCCACTCGAAGAATATGCGAAACAATTAAATATCACGGAAGGAGCATAAGCATATGGAAAATGAAAAAGTAAAAACCTCTCGTGCGAGTCAAACAAGAGTAAAGGCAGAAGCCCCAAAAACTTGGACTCCACCCTCATCACTCGATGCACCACCTGCACCTGATGGATTCAGGCACAGATGGATTAGAGTTGAAGTCCTTGGTTTCGATGACACAAAAAATGTGTCAGGAAAACTAAGAGAAGGATGGGAGTTAGTGAGAGCTGACGAATATCCAGACCAAAGCTATCCATCTTTAACAACAGGAAAATACGCTGGTGTTATCGGAGTAGGAGGCCTAGTGCTGGCTAGGTTACCAGAAGAAATCGCGAAATCTCGTGAAGCTTATTTTAAAAAGCAAACTAAAGAACGAGACGATGCAATTAACAACGATATTCTTAAGGAACAGCACCCAAGTATGCCGATCAATAGTGAAAGGCAGACTCGTGTAACTTTTGGTGGTTCAAAGAAATAATTTTTTAGTAATTTCTACCAACAAAATAAATAAACCGTACTGGAGGCCCTTCGGGGCAGGTACACTTAAGAAAAGGAAACAACTATGGCTAATGATAGTACAGCTGGATACGGATGTAGAGCAGTAATGACTGTAGGTTCAACACCTGCAACTTCTGGTCAATCCGAATACAAGCTATATGACGCAGGTGGCGGTGCTTTCAATACTATTTTCAAAGGTGACCCAGTTTCTCTAAATGATGGAACTTCGGTTGCAGGCGAAAAAGGGTATTTACAAGATGCTACTTACGATTCAACAGACGACAGTAATAGTGGTGGAGCAGGTTGGCAAAACACTGATCCCCTATTATTAGGAGTCTTTAATGGTGGATTCTGGATTGATTCAGGAACATCAAAGCCAACATGGAGTAATTCAGTACCAAGTGGAACAAACTTTGGAACTGATTACAACACTGGTTCAAGCGACGGAATAGGTTTTGTATTGGACAATCCTAATCAGGAATTCAATATGAGATCTAACGCAGCTTGGCAGCAAAATGATGTTGGTCTTAACTATAACACAGGTGATAACGGAGCTACTGGTATCAGTGGTATGTCTGACGAAAGATTGAGTATTGCAACTGTTGCAACTACTTCAATGTTTACTCTTGTCAGAGGTGCAAATATACCGGGACAAAACGATTATACAGCAGCAGGCAGTGATGTCGTTGTTACAATCGCAGCTGGTTCTCACTTGTACAACTAATAGCGAATAAGGAGATAAATAACTATGGCTATATCAAGAGCACAACTCGTTAAAGAGTTGGAACCTGGTTTGAATGCTTTATTCGGACTAGAGTATAAACAATATGCTAACGAAGCGGCAGAAATTTTCGATACAGAATCTTCAGACAGAGCGTTTGAAGAAGAAGTAATGTTATCTGGATTCGGAAATGCTTCTGTTAAACCTGAAGGTCAAGGTGTGTCTTACGACGATGCGCAAGAAACTTTCACAGCTCGTTACACAAACGAAACAATTGCTTTAGCATTCGCGATCACTGAAGAAGCGATCGAGGACAACTTGTATGACAGACTTGCGTCTAGATATACAAAAGCTTTAGCAAGATCAATGGCGAACACTAAGCAAACCAAAGGTGCAGCGGTATTAAACAATGCATTCGATGGTACTTATGCTGGTGGTGATGGTGTAGAATTATGTTCTACAGCGCACCCTACTCTTTCTGGAACTTTCGCAAATGAATTAGCAACAGCTGCTGATTTAAACGAAACTTCTTTAGAGCAAGCATTAATTGACATTGCGGCGTTCACTGATGAAAGAGGCCTAAAAGTTGCGGCTAGAGGAATGAAATTAATTATTCCTTCTAATCTACAATTTACGGCTGACAGACTGATGAACTCTAAAGGTAGAGTTGGAACAGCTGATAATGACATTAATGCTATTAACAATATGGGAATGATCCCAGAAGGTTATACTGTTAACCACTACTTGGTTGACACTGATGCGTTTTTCATTAAAACAGATGTACCTAATGGTCTGAAACATTTCACAAGATCACCTATCAAGACTACTATGGAAGGTGACTTTGATACTGGCAACGTTAGATACAAAGCTAGAGAGAGATACGTATTTGGTTTCTCTGATCCTAGAGGTATCTTTGGTTCACCAGGAGTGTAATCAATAATTAATTAGGGGCCGAACACAATTCGGCCCCTTTTTTATGAAAGGGTGAGAAAATGAGAAAATTCCTAGTAAAAATCTTTGCATATCATTATGGAACAGAATTTGAAGTTCTGGCTGAAGACAATGTTGAATCTATTGAAAATTCAATAGTTGACAAACTGGGAGAAAAAGGTGTAAACTGGGAATATCTTGGAGAAATGAATGATCCCAAGATTAATAGAATAACCTATGAGGAGGTTATAGATGGTACAAGACCTGTACAAACACAAAAGGTCCTTGGAGTTGAGGTGGCAGCTGGAGTATGAGCAAGAAGGTAGATATACTCTGGATATGGTCAGAATTGATGACAAAATTAGAGAAGTCATTACTGACATTAAACTTGAAGAAGCCAAAATTGCAAATAGAAAAAATGCAATCGATGGCGCTGCCGCACAAGTTTCAGTGGCTACTTAAATAAACGCCACATCGCTGAAATCGTATATTTCTTATAGGATCTCTTGCACTCTATTCAAATCTACTATATAAATATCTTACTATACAATTAATTAGAATGCTGACGAGTATAGTCGACGGCCTAGAGACAGTATTCGGAAACTAGGAGGATATAATTATGGCAACAACTACATTTTCGGGACCAATAAAAGCGGGAACGATTAGAAACACAACTGGAACTACAGTTGGAACTGATGTTAAAAACGTTGGTTTTGTAAAAATGGCTCAAACTGCAGGATGGACTCAGTCTACTACAGCAGCGGACACTGGAATAGTAATTCCAGCTAATAGCCAAATCACTGAGATCATTGTTAATATTACAACTGCATGTGATGCAGCTAATATTTCTATGGGTACTACATCTACATCAACTTCGTTGTTTACTGCTTTAGCAGCAGGAACAGCGGCAAATGTATTTAAGTATGGATCTACAGGTACAATTACCGATGGTGATACTTGGGCTGATATAGGCACAAGTGATTTACCAATTTACATTGACTTTTCTGCTGGAACAAGTGGAGTAGGATTTGTAACAGTTGAATATATTCAAAATATAAACAACGCGTAATAAATAATTTTATGGTGCTCCTTCGGGAGCATCGTAATTAAAATTAAGGAGCATATAAATGTCAACTTACCCAGTCGATGTAAAAGCAGTAGAAAAATCAACTGCAGCGACACATACTATCTTTGGAGGCCCTGCTAGAATTGTAGGTCTTTATATTAACAAAGAACCAAATGTTGCACAGAGCACTGTTACTTTACAAGATGACGCTACAAGTGTTGCAGTATTTACCGTTAGGGCTACTACTAATACTAACGGAGACGGCTTAACACAATACATTCAATTTCCGGGAACAGGAATTAAATGTAATACAAGTTTAAAGCTAACAATTGCAACTGCAGTTACATATTGTACAGTAATTTTTGGCTAGGAGATTTAAATGGCCACTATAACTTTTACAGTCACTGTCGCCAGTGGAACTAACGCCTTTGGTACTGGAGATAAATTTTATATCAATGGTACAGTCAGTCCTGTTTTAGAATTACAAGAAGGCAATACTTATATATTCGATACTTCGGATACAAGTAATGCTAGTGAAATTTTATCTTTTTCAACTACTAAAGATGGAACCCATACAACTGGGGGAGCAGAATATACTACCGGCGTTACAAAAACAGGAACGGCAGGATCAGCTGGAGCTAAAACAACTATTATAGTTGCACCAGTTGCAACCACAGGCGCGCCTACTTTATTTTATTACAATTCAGGTGCATCCGGTACTACAGGAATGGGAAATATTGCAAACACTATTTCTCCGACTTCTGGAGCTACCGATAAATTTAATCCTCAAATTGATGACATTATTGAAGAAGCTTTTGAAAGAACAAATATTAGAGGCACAAGAACAGGTTATCAATTAAGATCAGCAAGACGATCTTTAAATATAATGTTTCAAGAATGGGCTAATAGAGGTGTTCATTTATGGAAAGTTAAACTTGCAAAAGTACCTTTAGTTGAAGGTCAAGCAGAATATAGTTATGCAACAGATTCAACAAATTTTCCAAATGATATTAGTTCTGTTTTAGAAGCTTATTATAGAAATAATTCAACAACAACAGCTCCACAAGATATTGCATTAACTCAAATTAGTAGATCAACTTATAATGCAACTCCAAATAAATTAGTTAAAGGAACACCTTCTCAATTTTATATAGAAAGAAAAATAAATCCTAGTATATTTTTATATGCTACACCAAGTTCAGATGTTTCAAGTACAACTACTCCTAGTAGTTATCAATTTTGTTTTTATTATTTAGCTCAAATAGAAAATCCAGGAGCTTATTCAAATACTTCTGATGTGGTTAATAGATTTTATCCATGCATGATGTCAGGACTTGCTTATTTTTTAAGTATGAAATTTTCTCCTGAAAGAACACCTGAGTTAGAAAGAATTTATGAAAGTGAAATGTTAAGAGCATTAGATGCAGACAATCAAGGTACATCTACATTTATTTCTCCACAAACATTTTACGGAGATGGAGTAATGTCATAATGGGAGTTTTTGCACGAGGTAAACAAGCTTTAGCAATTTCAGATAGATCTGGAATGAGATTTCCTTACACTGAAATGGTTAGAGAATGGAATGGATCTCTAGTTCATTATTCGGAATATGAAGCTAAACAACCTCAATTAGAACCTAAACCAGTAGGCAATGATCCACAGGCTTTACAAAATCCAAGAGTAGAAGGAAAAGCAACTGCTCAATTAATTTTATTAAAAAATAATCCTTTCGAAGTAATTAATTATAGTGGAGACACTTATGTTAATGTTTATTCAGAAGATCATCAAAGAAAAGCTGGAAGTACAGTAAGATTAAGAGGACCTGCACAAGTTATAACTTCTGGACCCGGAGGAGCAAATCCTGCGGATGCACTTAACTTACAACAGTTCGCGGCCATCAATTCTATTGTTGGAGTTACAGATATAGATTCAACAAGTGGTTTTACAATTTCATTAGGTAAAATAGATGCATCAGGAAATGTAACAGGAAATACTACAATTTCTCCTATTACTGGAGAATCTGATCCTTTAACAAACCCTATTAATTATTTTTATTTTAAAAGTGGTGACACGGCTACTACAAGTGGTGTAAAAGGAGGTGGACATAATTGTTCCGCCGGACCAGTAACATTGGAGGGTTTATAAGATGGCATATCTTTTATCAAATTTAAGAACAGACATGAGAGGATACACAGAAGTAAGTTCAACTGTTTTAACAGATTCAGTTTGTGATAGAATTATTCAAAACGCAGAAAATGGAATTGAAAGAGCGGTTCCAACAGATCAAAATGCTCATTACGCAACATCAAATTTAGTTGTTGGAAACAGATATGTAACAATTCCTGATGATTTAAGATCAATTAACTATGCACAATTAACTGATTCAAATGGAAATCAAGTTTTTTTAGAACAAAGAGATCCAAGTTTTATGGCGGAGTATTACTCAACTCCTAATACTAATTCTGTAAGTATGCCTAAATATTATGGAAATTGGGATGAAACTTATTGGGTGGTGGCTCCTACGCCAGATGATGATTATAAAATTACTTTGGCATATAATAGGGAACCTTATAGTTTAACTGATACAGTTAATCCGACGACTGCTCCCGCAGCGACAAATGGGACTTATTTGTCTAATAAATATCAAGACTTGCTTTTATACGCCTGTTTATATAATACATATGGGTACTTGAAAGGACCGCAGGATATGGTACAATATTATCAATCGCAATATCAAAATGCGCTCACATCGTATGCAACTGAACAAATCGGTTACAGACGCAGAGACGAATATGAAGATGGTATGATTCGTCAACAATTAAAATCTAAATCACCATCAAGTTATGGAACCAATTAAGGAGAAAAAATATGGCAAACTATGTACCATACGAGTTTAAAAAAGATTTATTAAAAGGAAATTTTAATTTTCCAAGTGATACAATCTATTTAGCTCTTTACACAAGTGTGGCTGCCTATCCAGTAGCAAGTGCAACTGTTTATTCTAGTGCAACATCAGGACAAGTTGCGGCGGCAGGAAACTACGCTACAGATGGCCGAACATGTGGTACAGCTTCAGTTGCTAATGCAGGTTCACAACCTCAATCAATTTATCTAAACTTTGCAGGAGATGGTAGTGGAGCAAACACAATTACATGGACAACCTCAACTATTACTGCAGCCTATGGAGTCATGTATCAAAGACAAGGCTCAGGCGGTACAGCAGCTAATCAAAGATTAGTAGCGGTTCTAGATTTTGGTGGATCAAAATCTTCATCAAGTGGAGATTTTAAAGTTGTGTTTCCTACTGTTAGTACAGGGGCTGATGCAATTTTAAGCATAACGTAAGGAAATTAAATGGCTTTTGTTTTAAGCGACAGAGTAAAAGAAACTAGTACTTCAACTGGTACAAGTCAAACGACTTGGGCGTTAGCCGGTGCAGCTACTGGTTACCAAACTTTTAATAGTGGAATTGGAAGTAGTAATACTACTTACTATTGTATTTTTAATAACCCTGATGAATGGGAAGTTGGTTTTGGAACTTTAAGTTCTTCAACTAATTTACAAAGAACTACTATTATTTCTAATTCAGACGGAAATACTTCTGCAGTTAATTTTGGTTCTGGTACTAAAGATGTATTTTGTACTTTACCAGCAAGTAAAGCTGTTGTTGAAGAATCAACAGGCAATGTTACATTACCAGCAGATTTAACTGTTGGTGCATTATTAAAATTACCAACTAACACAGCTAACAAAATGTTAGTTGCAGACGGTACTTCATTTGAAGAAGTGGATATGTCAGGAGACGCAACCATTGCTACAGGTGGAGCATTAACATTAGCTAATACAGCAGTATCCGCAGGATCATATACTGCTGCAGATATAACAGTTGACGCAAAAGGAAGATTAACCGCGGCAGCTAGTGGATCGGGAGGAGCAACTAACGGTTTTGTGATTGCAATGTCAATCGCACTCTAGTATAAGGAAATTATGGCACAGAATTTTAAAAATTACATTACAAGATTAACAGGAACAGCAGCAGTAGACGCTTTAGGTGGTGCTACTAATAGTATTGACTGTTTAATTAGTGTGAGAATGGCAAACGTTTTAACATCAACAATAACAGTAGAAGCTTATATCGAAAGAGGTGGCTCTAATTACTATCTAATTAAAAATGCGCCAATCGTAAGTGGCGGATCATTAGAATTAATTGATGGGGGCAGTAAGATTGTTCTTGCTTCTGGAGATCAACTGTATGTCAAATCAGATACAGCGTCATCTTTAGATACAGTAGTAGGCGCAGTAGATGATATAAGTACATAGGAGAATTCATGGCGTATTTAGGAAATAGACCAAAAAATAATTTACTTACCATGAACTCTTCGCAGTATAGTGGTGATAATTCTAATACAACTTTTACACTTTCACAATCCGTAGGCAATGTTAACGAAATTGAAGTTTACGTTGGAAACGTCCGTCAGGATCCGTTTTCAGCTTATTCAGTAACAGGTGGAACTAGTTTAGTTTTTACCGCAGCTCCTCCTTTAGGAACTAATAACGTTTATGTAGTATACCAAGGTAAAGCTGTAGGTACGACTACACCTGGAGAAAATTCAATTGAATTCGGAATGATAAAATCAATCAATGGTGGCTATGAAAATTTAGCAACTATATCAACTTCTATTACTGTTGCAGCAACAGACAATATGATGTTGTGTGGTCCTGTGAGTATGACAGGCACTGTTACAGTACAAGGAACATTAACGGTAGTATAATATGGCAACTTTATTTGTAGATAAATTAGACCCGCAATCAGGAACAGCTTTAGAGATAGGCTCTTCAGGAGATACAATAACTATTCCATCTGGCGCAACGATTACTAATAGTGGAACAGCAACAAATTTTGGGGAAACGTTAAAACCAGCTTTTCATGCTAATAATACTTCAAATCCAACTTGGACTATTAATACACATACAAAAATTGCATTTACAAATGAAAATTTTGATACCAATTCAGCATATGATACAAGCACCTCAAGATTTACAGTACCCGCTGGAGAGGGTGGAAAATATTATATTGGTAGCACAGTTCAATTATATGGAACTAACGATTTTTATGAATTGTTTGCAAGAGTATATGTAAATGGCGCTGCTGAAAATCAATTAAGTTTAAGAGTAAGATATAAAACAGCTAACACTTTAGATGCTAATTATAACCAAAATTATTATATAGGTGGAATTAGAATTTTATCAGCTGCAGATTATATTGAAGTTTATGGAATGGTAAATGCTGCTTCTGGGGATTCAGCAATAAATCAACAATCAACATTTTTTGCATATAAATTATTTGATTAAAGGAGCATAATGGGAACAATTAAAACAACAAACATACAATCAATATCTGGATCAGGAACAGTGACTCTTGGTACATCGGGAGAGACTTTTGCTTTAGGTACAGGCGTTTCTAGTCAATTAAATAGACCTGCATTTTTTGCAGAATTATCAGCAGATCAAACAGGAATTGCCGATGCTACTGCTACTACAATAGTTTTTGATAGTGAAAGGTATGATACTAATAGTGCCTACAACACAGCCGATGGAAAATTTACAGTCCCAACAGGACAGGCTGGAAAATATTTTTTTTACTCTACTATTTATTGTAGTTCTGGAGGAAATAATTTTAATTCAACATTTATGTATTTTGATAAAAATAATGGTACAAAATTAAATGAAATATATTGGGATATTTCAACTGGATCAACTACCGCATTTAGTAATCAAGCATCTGGAGTATTTGATTTAAGTGCTGGAGATATAATTAAACTTCAAGCATACGCAGATATGTCTGCTGGTGGAACATGGAACTGTAATCAAAATAGTTTATCAGCTTCTAGGTGTTATTTTTTAGGATATAAAATAGGAGCATAATGGGATCAATTATTAAAGTAAACGAATATAAAGATTTTAACAACAACGACATCATGACGAGTGATGGTGCTGGGGTTGTTACACCTAATGCAGATGGAATAAAAAACGTTCCAGCTTTTTTAGCTGTAGCTGGTGGATCAGCACAATCTATTCCTAACACAACAGCAACTAAAGTAACTTTTACAACAGAAATTTATGATACTAACAGTGCTTATGATGCAAGTAACTCTAAATTTGTTGTACCCACAGGCATGGATGGGAAATATTTAATTGGAGCTCAATTTGGATATGCTTCAAATGTAAACGATCTTCATGTGGGGATTTATGTAAATGGAAGTAATTCTTTTGATGGAACTGATGGGTGGCTGGATTTAGGAGATGCTTTATCAGCAGGAATGATAGCGTGTGAATTGGATTTAGATGCGGCAGATTACGTAGAAATTTATACATATCAAAATACTGGTGGTGCAGTAAATTCAAACTCTAACGTAACAAGACATAAATTTTTTGGAAGTAGATTAATAGGAGCATAATTATGGCATTAAGTAAAATAGACGTAGCAAACATGTTAACAGGTACAATACCAACTTCTGTTGGTGGTACAGGTTCAACAGCAGCAACATTACCAGCAAGTTTAATTAATAATACTTCAATTGGAAATGTTACTGCTTTACCAGCTGCAGTTGAAGGTATGGATAGATTAGCAACTACAGCAATATCAAGTGATGTTGCGTCTGTTACATTTGATGTCAACCATAATAACGATAGTACCTTTAATAATTATTCACATTATATAATTTATATAGCAAATTTTTTAGGCGATGGTGCTAGTGGAGAATTAAAATTTAGAATTGGAGTATCTGATTCATCTGATATTAAAACAGCAGATTATATGAACCAACTTTTTGAATATAAACCTAATGCTGGATCAACAATTATTGCTGGTGCTGATACTAATGCTGGTGATATTAGGATGGGTAATGATGTAGATTTTGATAATACATCAAGACCAATGTTCGGTGAAATTCATTTCTATAAAAAAGGGAATGTGGGTACTTCTTATAAACCAGGTGCTTATGGATTTTTCTATGCAGAAAATACAAATGGATATTTTGGAACATGGCATTTTCATGGAAGTTATGAAGTTGCTCATGATATTAATTATGCTCAAATTGTTCCAAGCACAGGAAATATTGCAAAAGGAGAATTTACTTTAATGGGAGTAAGAAATAGCTAATGACTAAAAAATTAATTATAACAAGAAATGGAGATCAACTTGTTGATTTAACACCAGAAGAAGAAGCATTAAAATTAAAAGAAGAACAAGATTATTTGGCATCAAGACCAAGTGAATTTGATATTGCTATAGGAAATTTAAGAGATAAAAGAAATAGACTTTTAGCTGAAACAGACTTTCATGGAATGTCTGACAGAACCATGTCAGCAGAAATGACTACTTACAGGCAGGAATTAAGAGATTTAACTAACGGAGTTACGACAGCCGAACAAGCAAAGGCTGTTGTATTTCCAACAAAACCATAATATAAGATAACAAAGGAGAAAAACTATGGCATCACTATCAAGCAAAGTTAAGCAGTATTGCGCTAATAATGGCGTGGCATCTGTTGACTTTACAAAAGACGTTATGCTTCAGGATGACTCAAATGGTCAGGGCCCTTACATCAAGGAATGGAATGTTTCAGGTGTAGCGCAACCAACTGATGAGCAACTGAATGCTGTAGACACTGCTGCTGATTTGTCTGAAAGACAAAACGCTGCAAGATCTGCAAGAAGAAGCGCCTATGGTGACTGGAATAGCCAGCTCGACATGCAGTACCACGATAATGTAGACGGTACTACTACATGGAAGGACCATGTAGCAAAAGTCAAGACTGACAATCCAATCCCAACAGAGTAAAGGAATTAAATTATGGCATACGTCGGAAAATCGCCCCAGACGGGCGCGTATCAAATTTTGGACGATATATCAGGATCGTTCACCGGATCAACACCAGGACCGTTTAACTTAACGGTTGGAGGGACAGCTGTGTCTCCAGGAAACGAAGCATCGGTTAT
>VTLG01001451.1_pt1 | contig 11962 bp, 17 predicted proteins | sample 4694571 | NCBI WGS metagenome assembly VTLG01 (sample SAMN12604809, study PRJNA352737) | marine metagenome | biome: ENVO:00000447; feature: ENVO:00000209|ENVO:00000569|ENVO:01000036; material: ENVO:00002151; isolation source: viral sequences binned using virsorter ... | reverse complement strand
ATATAAGGTTACCAGATAAGACTGCATTATCAACTGCCATACGCATGAAACCATTCATCAAAGTTTGAGTATCATCCATGTTTTCTGCGATACCTATTCCGAATAAAGAGTAAGGGTTTAGTTCGTATGGAACTGCGTAATACGGAATCTTAGCTGGTTTAAAAGGGTTAAGAACTAATCTAATAATTCTATTATTACATATCCATATATTAGCTTGTAATTGATCTACATCTTTTAAAGTTTCAGGTATATCAGTTTCATTTTCTTCTAAAAGTTTTGTATCTACTACACCCCAAAACTCTAAAACTTCAAATCTATCTACACCTTTATCTACTTGATAATCATTAAGATCATCTTCCCAATATTTTTTATAATAAGATTCTCCCATTTCAATTACTTCATCAAGTACTGCATTTCTAAAAAAAGGTCTTTTCTTTAAACCTCGTAGTTGTGAACGACTCATTTTGTGACGTTCAATAACATATTGAGCTTCATCCATATTATCAGCATCAGGATCTACATAAAAATTCCAAACACTTACATGTGATGTAGATGGTACAGTTTTTATTGCTGGGTTATATTCACCATCATCACCCCAGTTAGGATATTCTTTATCTACTGCAAATGGGCCTTTCATAATACCTGTACCAAATAAAGCCATTTCAAATGCTGTAGATCTTAGTTGCTTAGAAGCACTACTTGCATCTAATTGATCTTTAATTTTCTTTTCCATTTTTTTAGCAGCTACCATTGCAGGATAAAAGTTAATAGCTGTTGGAGTTATACCTGCACCTTCTTTTACATTAGGTATATTAGAAAGATCATCTTCTAAAGCACCAAGTCTTTCACTTAAAGAATTAAATGTAGCTCCTGCTGGTAGTTTTTTACCATCTCCAGCATAACCATATAAAGTATCCATACCTTTAGCCATTGGAGCCATCTTAGGTTTACCCATATCTTTAGGTGCTTTAGGATCAAAGTGTACAGATTCAGCTACTCCTTCTGGAAGTATGCTAGGTTCTACACTTAATGGAAATGTATTATTAGAAAATAGTACTTCTGTTATTTGATTATATGCAGCTAATACTTTAGTCTTAGTTACTTTAATAAATACTCTACTTTTTTCTGCTTCTGTAAATTGTACATCAGGGCCATATATACCACGATAGTTTCTGTATGCTCTAAGCCATCTTTCTTCGTCTATTCTTCTAGAATCTTCTGCCTTTACATACTTTTCAGATACATAATCTATCATTGCATTAGCAACTCTATCTTCAGGCAAATCATTTTCTTTATCTTCTAAAATAACTTGCTTATCTTCTGTGTACTCTTCTTCCATTTATTATCCTTAATATCCCATAGTAGGATCTGAGGGTGTAAAACTAGAAACTTTAGCAGTTGCAGGATCATAATCCCACAAGCTTGATCTAGGTCTACTCATTACTCCATATCGTAAAGCATCATACAAGTGATCTTCTGCTTTTGTATTTATATCTTCTGGATTATTTTTATCCAAAGGTAATACAGGCAGTTGTGCAATTAAATTTCTACAATTACTAGTTATAACTAATCTTGGCTCTTCTGTAAACTCGTCTACTTGCAATCTTCTATGTATTTCATTTTTACCTGCTATTCTACTACCTGCACTTCTATCTGATGGCCGCCATCTACAACCTTCTTTAATCATAGTTTCTGCAAGTGATGGGCCTGTATCTCCTCTTTTATGCCAACATGAAGAATCAAGTACCCCATATCGCATTGAATGATCATCTTGTTCTGCTTCAAGTATTAAATAAGCTAAATCTTTAGCTAATACTTTACTAACATATAATTCTCTATAAACTATTAACTGTTCACTAGGAGATACTGCAAACCATAGTACTGCTGAATAACTACCATACCCATAATCACATGATCTAAACTTAGTCCAATTTCCTGGTAAAGTTTCTTCTTCAATTACATGTATTTCTCTATTAAATTCTGTAAATGCTGCACCCTCTGACACATCCCAATTACCATCTAATAGTTGTTTTCTTTGATTTTCTGGTAATGATAGCAACATTGTTTCATAATCACCCTGTTCTGCTAAATATGGGTTATCCGATAGTATTGCTGGTATAAACTTACGTTTAAATAAAGGTTCTCCTTCTTTACTATGCCCTTTTGGGTACGTTAAAGTCTTACTTGTTTCTATATCTGTAGCCCAAAATGACTCATTAGGCTTTGCAGGGTCAATAAACATCTTTTTTACCCATGAATGACCAGGGCCACCAGGGTTTGTTGTAGCTCTAGCATATACAGGTAAATCAGATGCAGTACTTCTAAGCCTTGACCTCATATAATCCCACGGAAATGGTGTAGGCCATTGGGTTAACTCATCAAATCCTACCCAACTAAATGCTAAACCTTGATATCTAAGTACATCTTCATCTCTATCAAGGTATGAAAACCATAATCTTGCCCCACTTGGAGCTACCCATTGCATTTTTCTTTCTGACCACTTAATACCTGGGTATATCTTAGGGTACATTTCCTGACTTTTCCAAATCAGTTCCCTTAATTCTTCTGTTGTATGCCTTAATAACAACCCACTAAACTGTGAATGAGCCATATAACGTAGTGGATCAGCTAACATAGCATAAGATTTACCACCTCCTGCTGCTCCACCATATAAAACTTCTCTTTCACCTGCTGCTAGAAATCTAGTTTGAGGCCCAGCATTAGGTTTAAATATTATATTCTTTTCAGATAAGTCTAAACTATCTGTAGGTTTAAGCTGCTCCTCTATATTCAGCTTCGGTTTTTGTTTTTTCGGTGCTAATTGTTTCTTTGTAGCCTTTGGTTTTTTCAAACTTTTCTGCGAGCTTGATAGCTTTTTCGAGCCTTGTAGCCCATTGTTTAAATAACTGAGCTTTCCTTTTGTTTCGTCCTTCATCTTTTATTCTTTTTAAAAGTCCTGTATGTGATATAGATCTTCCTGTAGTTTTAGTTAACCATGCAGCTACTTTACGAGAAGAGTATTGTTTTACATACTGTTTAGCTTTTTCTAAAGCTTTAAGCTCATTAGCTATTGGTTCTAATACAGCATCATCTTCTTCTGATACTTTGTATCCAAATGGAATACAATTAGATTTTTTTAAATTAGGTATCGGTAAAAAATTACTATTTTCAAAAGCATTTTTAGGTTGTGGTAATATCCATAATCCTATATGTGGTAGTTTATCTTTCATTACTCTTCTGAGCTATCCTTTGGTGGTAATATCATTAAACCATTAGTAGCTTCTACTTGTACCTTTTCAGTTTTAACTAAACCTACTCTATCTAATAAATCTTTAGCAGCAGTAAGCTTATCTTTCATACCAAGTTCAGTAGGTTCAACCATACCATCAACAAGTGACATAGCAGCCCTAGGAGCATTTCTAGCCATATATAATTGTGTAACTTCTAATAGCTCCTCTTTAAGGGCTTTTACTATTTCACTTGTAGAATTGTTTGGTGAATAACCTGCTAACTCTTTAGCACGAACAACATTCCCACCTGCTTCATCAAATAAAACATCTAAGAATTTTTGTTGTTTGTCTGTTAAAGTTCTCATGTTACTTTTCTGTAGCTTTTTGTTTTTTTGGCGATTCGATTAGGTTGAGCCACAAATTGTTTACCTTTTCTAGTGCCTTCTCGTTTTGCTCTACTAGTTGCTGCATATTCCTGTGCTGATAATCCAGCAATTGCTTTAGCTGGGAGATACCTCTCTCCTGTAGCTCTACTGCCTTGTGTACTAGGTTTTCCACTTTTAGTCCTCCAGTTTTGGTTAGTCCAAGATTTTAATGATTTTTGTGGTTTTCTTAATAATGTCATATTATTTTTTTCTTTCCTTAGTCTTTAGTTTCATAGCATTAATAAACTTTCTATATACAGCAGCAGCTTTTAATTTTCCTGCTGCCTTTGCCCTTTGTTCCATTGCTATTGCTGCTTGTATCTTATGTGCATGAGTTTTACCACTCTTTTTAATAATTGCAACACTACGTTTAGCATCAGCTTCTGTAGCAAACTTTAAACCTTTGATCGTACCTTTAGGATTCTCATCTGTATACAAATCAGAATGTTTTTTAGATCCTTTAGGTTGACCTTTTTTTCTAGGGATTCTAGCATTTGATGTCAACTTTTGTACCCACCTCCTGCTGCTTTGTAAGCTTTGGCAAGCATTTGGGCTTTTCTTGCCGACCATTGTCCAGGTGCTCCACCCTTCCCACCTGCCTTAATTTTATTAAATAGTCTTTTGCGTAAAGCAGGTTTCGTGTAATTACCAGATTCATTTACTTTACTCTTAGGTTTTTTCTTTTTAGTACCAGTATTAATTGACATTATAATATATCCAATTTAGAGTTTTCTATTACACCAACTATTACTGCTGGTATTACAATTATAAAAAATAATATTAATCCCATATCTTCCTTTACCTTAGAGGATCAAAAAACTCCTCAGTTGATACTGTTAATGTAAAATTACTAGTAGCCCCAGTTCCTGCAAAAGCTACTAACTGATCACCACTATGTAATGCTAGTTGATCCCCATCTAATATATTAGTAATAGAACTAGATTCCATTCGTAATCCAGTAACTATAGTATTATATGCAGATGCTGAATTGTCAAACATCTGAACAGAAACTTGTTTGTCACCACCTGCCCCTGAACTAACTAGTAATAATTTAACTAAAGCTGTAAAGTTCGTTGGGCACGTATACAAAGAAGTAGCATTTGCTGTGCCAACAGTAGAAGCCACGTTAACAACTTCAGTTATAAATTTACTGCTACTGTTATTTACTATTGGCATTACTTAATGTTTCCTAATTTTATACTATTAATTATTTCATTCATAAGTAAGTCAGAAGTAAGATCTTCTTCTTCACCAAATACATTAATACCACTTTTTATATAATCATCTAATCTTTTTTGTCTTATTTTTATTTCTTCTAGTAATGATTCATTTGGTTTATAATCTAGATCAATTTTTGATCCTGCTTCATCACTTATTCTTTTAAGTTTATTTCGTAAAAAATTAATTTTTACATTAGCAGAAGCTATAAATTGTTTTTTTCTATATGATTTTAAATCAAAAGCTTTAGGATCTATTCCTGATTCTAAGTATGCTTTACCTATATCTTTAGTTTTTATAGCACTCTTTTCTTTTTTTAATAGTCTTTCCATTTCTTTTGCAGATTCAGGTCTAAATGAATTAACTTTTTTTCTTATAGCTTTTTCAATTGTTTTTATAGATGATCCTAATCTATTTAAATTTCCTACCAATGTTTTAATTTTTTCTTTTTCTTTTTCATTTAATACAATTTTAGTTTCTTTTGCAATATCAGGTAAAGAGTCTAATAACTTTCGTATTTGATTACTTCTATTTTGAAGATAATCTCTATCATTTTTTGTTAATTCATTATCTAAAGCTCTTCGTCTTATAGCATTTGTTTCCTGCCTTACTTTAATAGGAGTCATTTCATCTAAAGTTTTATTTAAACTATTTATAGTTTTTTTAAGTTTAAGTACATCTCCTCCTCTATCTTTATACAAATCGACAGCTTTATTAGAAATAACATATTTATGTTTATCTACACTATATTTAATTTTAAAACCTGAAGCACCTGTTAAAGGTTTTAAAGATTCATCAATATTTAAATTAATATTTGTTACACCTTCTTTAACTTTTTGCCTAGCAATATTTAAATTTTTTTCTTCTATACTTCCAGGTTTTATTTTTGCAATTTCTTTTGGTATATTTTTATATTTTTTTGTTATTGCAACTTTTGCTAGTTCAAAATTTGCTTGTCTTTCTGCTTCTTTTTTTAATTTATTTACTTCTTTTATATCTTTTGGATCTACCTTCCCAATAATCTCATCTTGTACTTTATCACCATAGTCTTTTTTTAATTTAAAAAAATTACCAATTTCTTCTAATTCTTTTTCTGTAAACTCTTTATCCTTTAGTCCTTGAAAATCTTTAGCTATATTATCTTTGTATATGTCTTGCATATCTGTAGGTAAACTAGCTATAAACTCAGGATCTTTTAATTTTTTATTAAGAAAACCTAATTGCTGCTTAGTTAATTTTTTCCTTTTTTTTACAAAAGGTCTTTCTAATTTATCTGCTTCTAATTTTTTATCTACATCATCTACATATGTTTGACTACTTCTGTCTCCATAATAAGAGCTTCCTGGTTCTTTATTGTACTTCCTAGCACTAAAAGGATCTTGTTGACCATCAGATCTATATGATAAGAGTTTCTTACCAGCTTTTATTAATGCTTTTCCTTTACTCATTACTATTTAGATTTCTTTTTTAATCTACTCCTTACACCTAAAAATGAAGGATCATAAACTTCATACTTATCATACTTACTAGTTTTTTTAAGAACTTGTTTTTTAACTTCTCTTTTATTATTTTTTTTACTAGAAGCTCTTTTACTTTTACCCATAGTTCTTCTATCAGTAGGTGTTCTAGTACCACCTGTACTTTGAGCTTTATTTTTTTTAGTAGTTGAGGATTTACTACTACTTGATTTTTTATTATCTTTTTTATCTGCTTTAGTTGGCATATCAAATAAGGAACTTGCAACAACTAAAGCACCTGCTCCTCCAACACCTCCAATAATAATCTTTTTATTTTTTACTAAGTCTTTTAGTCTTTGTTTATTCTTACTTGTACTTTTAGTTACACTAGTCTTATCTTTTTCTTTATCTGTAAATCCACGTTTTTCTTTAACATCTTCTACTTTTTTTGACTTTGATCCTTTTGGTACAGTTAAATCATAACTCCTACCTGGTACTTTAGTTTTTTCAGATCCTACACGTTTTGGCCCTTCACCTTTTATAACAGCTAGTGCAGTTTTAGTTTTTTTTGTTGGAGTCTTTTTTGTTGGAGTTTTTGTTTTTGAAGTTCCTGTTGAAAATTTTGGAATATCAGAGTCATCTGAAAACAGATTATTTCTATAAGCTTTTAATTTTTTAAAGTACTCTATAGCTTGTTTTTTTAACTGTGTATCTTTAACATCAGCTAATAATTTATTAACATCTGTTAAAGGTGTTTTAAGATTTGTTTTATCGTCTATTAATGCTTTTAAAGATTTAACTGTTGCTTTAGCAATCGCACCCATTACTTATTCCTTGTATAAATTATTAAATGTTACTTCAGGATCTGTATAACTATCATCTTGTTCTGCACAATGTATATATTGGCTAGGTCTAAAGTCTGGTGCTCCTTGACCAGTTTCCCAATATGCAGGGCTTGTTACTCTAACTCTATTATTAGGTAAAGCTACTACATTACCTTTCCATTGCCCTTCAGTAAGTATTAGCACATGTGATTGTTTATGCTGTGCTGGATCATCTGCAACCTGACTTTCTGTAAAGTCTACTGTAAACAAATATCTAGCTTTATAAAAATCTCCATCAATCTTACAAAGCCAAGGGCTAGGATTAGCTCTAGCAAATCTAACAATACTATGATAAGGTGATGGACAATCCCAAGGTTGAACTAAATGAGTAGGCATACGTTCAGGCCACTCATCTAATTCTATATCCCCTACTAAAGCACTAATAGGCATCCTAGCCCACATTGCTCCACCATGTACATTTTCCTGACTACCATCATCAGCTTCACATCCTGTAAACATTACCTGAAAACTTAAACTTCTATCAGGCATTGTATTTACAGCCATAACTATTGCATGTACAAATTCTCCATGATAATTATTATGCCCATTTGTAAACTCTTTTCTTACCCAACATTTAAATAATGGAATGTTGTAATCACTTAAATCACTTATTAAATAAGGCATAAAAACTTTTTATCTATAAACATTAAAGTTTATTGGTCTCTTTTTATTTTTAACTTTTTGTTTATTTTTATTTTTATTTAATCTAGCTTTTTTTTCAGCATCTGTTTCTTTTCTATTAACAGGAGGTTTAACTCCACCTAAGAAAGATAAAAGTTTACTAGTTTTACTAGGTTTAACTATTTTATTACTACCACTTTTAGGTTTTAATGCTCTTTTTCTTTTAACATAACCTGTACCTGCTGGATTAACTTCATAGGCATTTTTAAATTCTCTAAGAGTCATGCCTAGTTTATTTAATCTATCTTTAGTTACAACAGGTGTTTTTTTCTTAGTGGATACATTTCTTGTAGACTTTGTACTACCAGGCATTTTAGCTTTTGTTATATCATACTCAGATGTTGACATACCACCACCAGCCATCATTTTTTTCTTCATAGCTACACCACCTGCTGCATAACCTTTTTTGTACATAGCACTACCACCTTTTGCCATTTTGCCAACTCCATCCATTGCAAACTTTGGCATCATCTTGCCTGTCTTTGGGTCTTTTGCCATAGGCATACCACCAGCAGACATCATCTTCTTTTTCATACCTAGGCCACCAGCAGCATATCCTTTTTTTGTCATGCCACCAGCAGCATAACCTTTCTTTTTCATGTTACCACCAGCAGACATCATTTTTTTCTTCATCATGATCGTTTCAATCCTTTAACGTGTTTTTGAGATTTAGGAGGGGTTTTTTTACTACCAGTTTTACCAGCCCATAAACATTTATTGGCCCAGTATGCAGCACTAGTTTTGCCTTTTGCTATATTTTTTCCATGTCTAGCTTTAAAGCTTTTCCTAGCTTCAGGGCTATAGTTATGCCCCATTGAAGAATCACCAAAATGTATGACTCTATATTTTTCACCATCTTTAATAAGAACCATCATTTTCTTTTTAGGTCTTGGAGATCTTTTACAAACATTAAGTTTTGTAAATCCCATCTTTTTATACCTATCAGGTATAGCCATATTACTTATTCCATCCTTCTGCCTTCATAGCAGATTCAATATGTTGTAATGTATATTTAATTCCTGAACGAGATTCAATTGCTGCTCTTATATAAAAGACATCACTATGATAAATGTGAATACTATGTAGCTTATCTTTTTTTATAGCATTATAAAAATCTGACAATACAGAATTGTCCTTTAGGTATATCTTTTTTTTACTCATAGTCAAGCTATAAAATGTACAAATAGAAGTACATATATACGTGAGAGAGTTTAGGTAAGGATCTGACTTTGCATCACTATAAGTGATATATATTAAAAGTGTTTTTAATAGTTATAAGTGTTTAACTTTTAACTTATCACTTTTAGTGACCCCCTAGGGTCTATTATATGCACAAACAATAATCTGTCAAGCACTAATTAAATAGTAGCATACAATAATTAAACCTAAACTTTAGTATCTGTTAATAACTTTGTATTGGTTTACATACACTTATACCACTTATCCCCTAATAATTAACTACTTGTGGATAACTTTCAAAAATCCTGATCTGTGTAGAGTGTTATGTATTATATACGTAGGGTAGCCGTCTACCCCACACACCCCCCTACCTTGAATGGCACAGTCAATAGCCTGGCTAAAAGTATAATACGCATTAGTAAATCATTGATTTATATATTTATTCTATTATTATTTACTGATACACTATCAGTCTAACGTATCTAAGTGTAGCAAATTAGGTAATATGTAGAGAAGTGTGTTATTTAGAGTGGCTTACTATCAAATAAAACAAATGCATGATAGTAAGTAAATAGTGCCTACGGCAGGGTATCATTGCAGCTATCTATATTTGCTGTAAAACATTTGGGTACAAATATAGATAGCTGTAACAACGAAGTTGTTGAATAAATATTAACTTACTTACTACATATGCCTACAACGTCTAAAGCAAAGCAACTTATCTACTGTTACGGCAAAGAACATGTAGTAAGTAAGTTAATTTTTATTTTAAACCAAACTTTGGAGATTTATATGAAAACCAAAAAACAAACCCTTGAAGTTTCCAAGAATGTTGAGTTGAAATGGGCTGAGGCTCATGAAGAACTTCCTATAGAAACATTCGTTCATGCAGCTTTTAATAATCAGAACGGAACGATTGAGAATGGTGTTTCAGTTCATCTTAATGCTAGAAGTGAGAACGTGTTAATTATTTCTTGCCCTACTCCTGAGATTCGTAGAGAGTTAGAGAAACAGCATGGTGATTATGCCTTCCATCTTTCTAGAGTTCTTAGTGATTATGTAGGTCGTGATAAGGAAGGAAACAAGGTCGAGAAGATGGAAGTATTTTCCGGGGCTGTAGCTCATTGTTCAGTTAATAAAAGGTACAGCAGAGATGATAATGAAATGGTACCTATAATGATTAATGGTAAGCCACATGCTAGAGGTACTGCAACTGCATTAAAACCACTAGCTTATAAAATGCCTGCTCTTAATAAAGATGGTGCAGTTATCAAGGGTGCTAAACCCAAATATATGGGTAGTGCTTCCTATTTAAAAGAAGTAGGTAGCAACTTATGAAGATTACTCACTATCCATATATTCCTCCTACTCGAAAGAGTGGGGGGATTCCTGAGGGATCAAAAGCTTTAGGTAATGGTTGTTATCATAACATCACAAGCAGTTATATAGCTTGGGATTATAAGGAACTCATAGAAACTGTTTCAGATTCTAGACCTTTCCTTAATTCTTTTGATCGTGAAGAAATGAATCATCAACAGGGTAAAACTCTACTAAAGGAGCAAAAGATTAAGTTTAAGAAGTAAGTTATACAGATGGTGGTGCGACTCGTAAGAGTTGTGCCACCTATCTGTATGTTTAAAACCAATAGTGCCTTCGGCAAGGATAAAATCAATGATAACCTTTTTTGTAAAAAAGTTTAACCAAAAAACTTTTAAAAGTCATATGATGCTTCGCATGTATTTAATTAGTTGCTTCGCAATAGAAAATAAATACGAAACATCTGATCTCCGAGCTTCGTGCCATCCAAGGTAGGGTGTGTGTGGGGTACTCGTGGACTTGACGGATGGACTGGACTCTTAACTTATAAATAAGAAAGGTATGATATGAATATAAATACATTAACAACAGAGTTATCTACTAATAGTTTATTTTATAAAGAAGTAAAAGAGGAAGTTGTTCGTGATTTATTTTATGATCCATCTACATTTGATATGTCACATCAGTTTGTAAATTGTATAGGAACATGGGAAGAAATAGATGCTTGGATAGATTATAAACCAAAAGAATGGGTGGCAGAGTTAATACTAAAAGGATGGAGTGAAGGTAAGATAGAACATGTATATCAATACACACATGAATGGATAATGTAGTATAGATTCTGAAGCTCACTCGTAAATCCAATTACCAAATTTGGTGGAGTGAGTTTCGGTATTTATATTAGGAGAATTAATAATGGCTGCAAAAAATATAGGATCAATGGCATATCATTCTGGAGAAAGTTACACAAATTGTGGTGTATGTAAAGAAAGATTTAGATGGGATAGGGTGTCAGATTATATTCATAAAGAAAGTATTGATAACTATAATAGAACAGGTGAAATGACAGGTTATATAGGGCCAAGACAAGCTTGTGAACCATGTGGTAAAGCATTAGAAAAAGAGTCTTGGACTTTTTGTGAATGGATAGATGTTACTAAATAAAGGAGTCAACATGAAAGAACAATGGGCAGATTGGGTTTGGGCTGTAGTAATTATCGGTGTTTGGTTTATTGGTTTAACTCATTTATAGGAGGTACATAATTTGAAAGAAATTAAAGTAGATATGAATAGCTATCAAGACTTTCTTAGGTTTATAACTTGGGAAGATTTAATAGTTGAAGGATGTATATCTGTTAGTGCCTTTAATAGATTGCATAAATTAGAAAGTAACAGAAGAGAAGTAGAGGAGTATGAGCAGCAACAGCAGTTGAATAACGAAGATGTATTTTAATTTAATTTTTATGGAGATGGACATGGAAAAGAAAATAAAAGCTGTACCAGTTAAGATATTTGTCAAGGATAATCCAGGCAAATCAGCATCAGGTAAACAAAGACCTAAGTACAATGTC
>VTLG01017118.1_pt1 | contig 11963 bp, 15 predicted proteins | sample 4694571 | NCBI WGS metagenome assembly VTLG01 (sample SAMN12604809, study PRJNA352737) | marine metagenome | biome: ENVO:00000447; feature: ENVO:00000209|ENVO:00000569|ENVO:01000036; material: ENVO:00002151; isolation source: viral sequences binned using virsorter ... | reverse complement strand
ATGTTGATACTCCTGTAGTAGCAGGTCTTACTCTTGGTGCTGATCCTTTAGTGTCAGGTGTTGCAGTTTGTTCTGCTTTAGATATGAGACTTGTAGATGCCCTCATAGTTCGTAAGGAACCTAAAGGACATGGAACAGCAGCATGGATAGAGGGACCAGAGTTTCCAGAGGGAACTAAGGTAACTGTATTAGAAGATGTGATCACAACAGGAGGGTCTGCAATTAAAGCAGTCAAACAACTCCGTGATGCTGGTTACGAAGTTAAACGTGTTGTATCTATTGTAGATAGACAAGAGAATGGTGAGGCAGATACTGCTATGAAATTAGCAGGTCTAGAACTAATAAGTTTATACACATTAAAAGATTTTATTGATGAGAACTAAAATTATTCCTGTCTCTGTTACTCCTGAAGCAGAGAAGAGCATTGCATACTGTGCTCGTGTGAGCAACCCCAAGAACCAAGACAACGATTCCTTTGAGGGTCTTCTTAAGTATTGTATTAAGCATCAGCATTGGAGCATCTTTGAGCATGCTTTTATGACTGTTGAGATTAATACATCACTAGCAATTGCTACTCAGATATTAAGACATAGAAGTTTTACTTTTCAACAGTTCTCTCAACGATATGCTGATAGTACAGCACTACAGATGAGTATTCCAACTCCAGATCTACGTAGTCAGGACTTAAAGAATAGACAGAACTCTATTGATGATATTAATCCTCGTGATAAAGCATACATGGAGGCAACTATTGAGAAGCATTTTGATGATGCTCTTGACCTATACAATAGTTTACTAAAGCAGGGTGTTGCTAAAGAGTGTGCTAGAATGGTACTACCTCAAGCAACTCTTACTCGTCTGTACATGACAGGTAGTGTCCGTAGTTGGATTCACTACATTGATCTACGATCTGGTCATGGAACACAGCAGGAGCATAAAGAAGTCGCAGAACATATCCGTGAACTTTTTGTTGCTGAGTTCCCAATTATTTCACAAGCATTAGGATGGACTGATGGCGATCTATAGACAAAATGAAATCAGGATTGATCTAACTGAACTTGTATCAATCAGGTCATCCTTTTTAGAAGTGAGGGATGAGATGACTGATGAACGCATAGAAGAACTCACTCATAAACTTCAATATAGTTTAACGTGGGATACTTTATATGGTATGGTTGACACTGCCATCCTTGAGTATCTTGATAAGGATGAGAATCATTATGGTGAGATTCAACCTGAACCTGGTCGTGAAAAAGAATTAAATAGAATAGAGAAAGAGGCAGAGAAGAGGAAGAAATATTTTGAAGATAATTTTGACATGGTTGACCTAGACGGGGGATCATGGACAATACAAGTACCTATGAGGAAAAAGTAATGGCAACCTATCCTGTAGTTAATACGGAGACTGGAGAGCAGAAGGAAGTAAAGATGAGCATTACTGAATGGGATCAGTGGTGTAAAGATAACCCTGATTGGCAGAGAGATTGGTCAGATCCATCTACTATGCCTGGTGTAGGAGAGGTTGGAGAGTGGAGAGATAAGTTACATAATAAACATCCTGGATGGACTGAAATTCTTAAGAAGGCAGAGAAGGCAGGTGGTATTCAGGGTCGTATGAATAAGATTAATAAGACTTAATGAATTATATTGATGCAACTTATAATGATGTTGTTGATCTTCTAGTTAAGAAGAACATTGTCTGCATACATCAAGGTAGAACAGAGGCAGGACCAAGAGCACTTGGTAACAGATCTATTCTATATGATCCTAGGGATTCTGAAGCACAGAAGAAGATTAATGCTGCTAAAGGTAGACAGTGGTGGAGACCATTTGCTGCTAGTGTTCTTGAGGAACATGCTGCTGATTGGTTTGAGATGTTGACTCTTAAATCATCTCCCTTTATGATGTATGCTATACCTGTTAAAGAAGATAAGAAGGAGTTGATACCAGGAGTTATACATGTTGATGGAACATGTAGGATTCAAACAGTGACAGAGGAGCAGAACTATCATTACTATCACCTTATAAAATCTTTCTATGAGGAGACTGGTATACCTATGTTGTTTAATACATCACTCAATCTTGCAGGTGAGGTTATATCTCATACCATTTATGATACGTATGAATTGTTATACCAATCTTCTATTGAGTATGTGTATCAACCAGAGGAGAATAAGATAGTTCATATTCAGAATGATGTTAATGTGGCAGGTCAATCATGTTTGTCTTAGGTGTTAATGTATCCCATCATCCATCTATTTGTTTGTTAGATGATGGAGAGATAGTATATTATCTTGAAGATGATAGGTTGAATAGGAATAAAGAAGAGGAGTGGCAATTAGATGATCAGATGGCATGTTTAGCACGTATTCCTCAGTATACAAAACATGTAGATCATATAATTTTCTGTTCTTATGTTAAGAATAAGTGGACTAATTGCCCTGATGTAAAAACAATAGAGCAAGTCAAAAAGAATTTAAAATTATATGGTATAACTTATGATGAAGAACACTATCTAAAAGAACATCATCTTTTCCATGCCTCTACTGCATTTTATTCTTCATCCTTTGATGAAGCAGCAGCATTAATTTGTGATGGGGGAGGAGCACCTGTAAATTCAGTTGTTGATATGAAAGAAGGAGAAAGTATGTATTACTTCTCTGGTAATAATATAGAGACTATTCATAAGCATCATGGATTTTATGATCCAACATTTGGTGATAGTGTTCTAAGAGTTAATGATAAACTTGTTATCAGTCATACTTTATCTAATGGTGGATTATTTAATTTATTTTGTGGTACTTGTCAACTAGGTGGTGCTGGAGAAGGCATGGGAATATCTCCTTATGGTAAAGTAGATGATTACCCTGAAAACTGGTTCTATTACGATCATGATGCTGCTATTTGGGTTACAGACAATAAGGTTTTACTAGATACTTGTAGACGTGTGTTAAATTGTCCCAATTTTGATCCAGAGTTTGCAAAAAACGAAGACAATGTTGATTACTATTTTTGGGATTCTATTGAAGTATCCTTTGAGGACATGTCGAATGTACTTGCTAAGGTTCAATTGGAATCTAAGAAGCATACTATCAGATTAATAAAGCAACTGCTAGATAAAACAGGCACTAAAAATGTCGTTTTATCTGGCGGTTATTTTCTTAACTGTGTAAATAATTATCACTATGTTAAGGAGTTCCCTGAGATTAACTTCTATGTTGATCCATGTGCTCATGATGGTGGTACTGCTATAGGTGCAGCATTTTATGTGTGGCATCATCTTTTAGATAATAAACAACGTCACCCATTAACCTCTCTATTCCTCGGATAACCCAAGTATGGCAAGAAAAAGAAGGACAAAAGAAGATCAAGCAGTTGGAGTCGGAATGACTGCCAAGCAAAGAAGAAGAAAGAAACCTATCAATGCAGATCTCATGAGAGAGATCGAACCATTGACAGACAATCAGGAGAACCTGTATCGTTGTTATAAAAACAATCAAAACATTGTTGCTTACGGTGCAGCAGGAACTGGTAAGACATTTATTACATTATACAATGCACTAGCAGATGTATTAGATCATACTACACCTTATGAGAAGATTTATATTGTTAGATCTCTAGTTGCTACTCGTGAAATTGGTTTTCTTCCTGGCGATCATGAAGACAAGTCCTTACTTTATCAGATACCATACAAGAATATGGTGAAGTATATGTTTGAGTTAGAAACTGACTCTGACTTTGAGATGTTGTATGGTAATTTAAAAACTCAAGGTACTATAAGTTTCTGGTCAACATCATTCCTTAGAGGTACAACTCTAGACAATGCTATCATTATCGTTGATGAGTTTCAAAACTTGAATTATCATGAACTTGATAGTATAATTACAAGGTCTGGTGAGAACACCAAGATCTGTTTTTGTGGAGATGCTTCACAGTCTGACCTAACAAAAACAAACGAGCGTAATGGTATCATGGATTTTACAAAGATCCTTAGAATCATGCCATCATTTGATTTTATTGAATTTGGTATGGAAGATATTGTACGTTCTGGTCTCTGTAAAGAGTACATAATGGCAAAACATAGTTTATCAATGTAATGTTTGAACATGTCGATCTGGATCTCCCTAAGTTATCAAGGGAAACAATAGATGGTGTTCGTTATTATTCAGTTCCTGATGAAGACGAACTACTTAAATTAGTATCCATAACTTCGGTAACAAGTCACCATAACAAAGAGATATTTGTTAAGTGGCGAAAAAAAGTGGGTGATGCTGAGGCAGATCGGATCACTAGACAAGCAACTAGTCGTGGTACAGATACGCATACTCTTACTGAGGCGTATCTGTATAACCAAGAGTTGCCAGAGGTACAACCTCTATCAAAGATGCTTTTTCAGATCTATAAAAGTGAGCTAAATAAAATATCTAGAGTTCATGCTTTAGAAGGGTCACTGTATAGCAAAGAACTGGGAATTGCAGGTACGGTTGACTGTATCGCAGAGTATAATGGCGAGTTAGCCATAATAGACTTCAAGACATCTAAGAAACCTAAACCAAGGGAGTGGGTCGATCACTACTTTGTACAATGTATGGCATACGGTTGTATGTTATATGAACTGACTGGTATTGCCGTCAAAAAACTTGTCATTATAATGGCATGTGAAAATGGAGAATCTATTGTTTATGAGGAGTATGACAAAAAGAAGTACATTAAACTACTCACAGAATATATTCGGGAATTTATTCAATCAAAAATCGAAAGTTATGCCGACTAAACTAGACAAAGAGTTTGAAAAGGCACTGGAAAAAAAGTTTTTTTGTCCTGCAAAATTTGCACAAGAGATTGAGACTCTTGTCAAGGACAATCATAACATGAACTATATTGAAGCGATCATACATTTTTGTGATCAGAACAGTATAGATCTAGAATCAGTACCAAAATTAATCTCCAAACCATTGAAGGAGAAGATTAAGTACGATGCAACTGAACTAAATTTTTTAAAACGCACTACTAGAGCGAAATTGGTTTTTTAATTAAGAAAAAGTCGGAAAATTTAGTCGGGGCATTTTTCACGAAATACCCCTTTCAATATTATGACACCTTTTGAAGTATACAAAACTTATTTGTCTTTAAAGAATCATTTTACTAAAGATAATTATGATTATCACAAATATTGTGGTAAAGTCAGAGCATCTTTACAAGCCTTTTATAAGAGAAAGGATCGTTTTTGGTTTGAGAAGTTAAGTAGGCAAAAAAGTGAAAAAGAGGTAATTGACTTCTTTGTATCTAATTTTGTATCTTCTGGAGATCCCCAAAGACTCTGGATTGGTGATATTATCAGAGAAGGCGAAAAAACCTATATTTCATGGAATGGTAAAATTCAGTCTTTAACTTATTTGTTCAAATCCGAGGTAGAATCGGTTATTTCGATAAAAGACTTTAATGAGACTTTTGAGGTAAAAGGGAGTTCTCATCCATTATTGCTAAAAGAGCATTTACAAGGAAATTTGTCATTAGAGACTATGGTCATACTTAATCGAATATTGGGTTATAAGACGGATTTTGACAAAAAACTCAAAGATCCTGTTTGGGAGTTGGTTTCTAAAAATATGAATAAGTATGATTCCTTCCTAAATATTGATGTATTTAAGTTTAAAAAAATCTTGAGGGATTGTATTCTATGAACTTTTTTGACTCAGATGTGGTACGTTCAGAAGTTGCCCATATAGCGGAATTACAGGAAGATCTTTATCAGAGTGCTTTTAAGTTTTACTCTATGGGTAAAGAAGAAAAACTTAAGCATGTAGAATTAATCTGCACACTATTAGAGAAGCAGAAGATATTATATACTAGATTAACATTATCAGATGATCCTGCTGCTAAACAAATGAAGGAGAATATTATGGCATCTGCTAAAATGATGGGATTACCATCAGACGTTGACATGACTGTAGTTTTTAGTAATATGGAGAAGCTTATAAGTCAAATGAAGAAGCAAGTTCAATAGTTGACTTTCACGGCAATTGCATTATACTGTACGTATCCTGCAGCAATTGCCTTAAAAGGATACACACAAGCCGAATACAAATTAATACGGAGAATACGTATGTCTTTTGCACAATTAAAAAAGCAATCATCTTTGGGTTCCCTTACTCAAAAATTGGTAAAGGAAGTAGAAAAGATGAACAATGGTTCTGGAAATCAGGACGAACGTCTCTGGAAACCAGAGATGGACAAAACAGGTAACGGATACGCAGTTATTCGCTTCCTACCTGCTCCAGACGGTGAAGATCTACCTTGGGTAAAAATGTACTCACATGGGTTCCAAGGACCAGGTGGATGGTATATTGAGAACTCTTTGACCACAATTGGTGGTAAAGATCCAGTATCTGAGCATAATAGAGAATTATGGAATAGTGGTAATGAAGACGACAAGGCAATTGTTCGTAGACAGAAGCGTAAGCTTTCATACTACGCTAACATTTATGTCGTAAAAGATCCTGCTAACCCTGCTAGTGAGGGTAAGGTGTATCTTTATAAGTTTGGTGCAAAGATCTTTGATAAGATCATGGCAGCAATGCAACCAGAATTTGAGGATGAAACACCTATTAATCCATTTGATTTTTGGCAAGGTGCGGATTTTAAATTAAAGATTCGCAAGGTCGATGGATATTGGAATTATGATAAGTCCGAATTTGCAAATCCTTCTCCACTCTTGGATGATGATGATGCAATGGAGGCACTTTGGAAGAATGAATACTCACTTCAGTCATTAGTCGCTGCTGACCAATTCAAGTCTTATGAAGATTTGAAGAAGCGTTTAGACTATGTTCTTGGCGTTAAAAAAGCACCTGCTCGTTTAGACGAAGAGGTGCGTGAAGAGGACAATGCTCGTGGTTCTTATAAACCAGACTTTGCTTCTCGCAAAGCAGCAGAAGAGGCAGTATCTGCCGCTCCAGCAGCTTCAGAAGAAGAAGATGATGCTATGAGTTACTTCCAAAAACTCGCAGAGAGTTAATTATTCGTATAATCGGGGATTATCCCCCTTCTTAAGGGTTCTGGACACATACTGTTCAGAACCTTTTTTATATTCTGATTCAGTTTCTTGATCATCTAAGATGATACCAAGGAATTGTCCTTTTAGAACGTAAATTTCTCTTTTCTTATCTTCTATTTGTTGTTCGTATTCTATATTAGTTACAACTTTGGATACGTCTTTACCACCCTTCTCTACTAGAGATTCAATATTTGGATCATTGTATATAACACCATAAGATAGACGTTTTCTCCAGTTATATCCATCATATGTCCATTCTTGTCCATCTCTTTCAAACACTTCAGCTTTTTGTGGAACATATAGAGGTCCAGGTTCACTGAACGTTAGTGTTGGTGGATCATAATAACCAGATCCAGGATTTCCTAAGAATATATCAACAACATTTCCATTTTCTGTTTTAACTGTTGCAGTTGCTGTTACAGGTTGTGTTGGTGGAGCAATTTCAATAGTTGGTGCAGATCTATAATTATATCCTCTATCTTGCATAACAATATCGGTTACTTTACCATCATTAACTAGAGTATAACCAGTTGCTCTTCTATGAGGAGTTGGTGGTTGAACTGTTATTACTGGTGGATTTGCTGGATCATAAGTTCCACCAGGATTTGTTACAGCAGTTACCGCAAGATTCTCACCAACTAGTGATACGGTTGCTTTTGCTGTTAGATCTATGTTATATGTGTGTATAAACCTTCCAGTTCCACCAGCGACTATAAATCTAGTTGATGTTGGATTTGTAAAGGCATCCAATGGATTACTATCTTTAGATGATACGTTTAATGTTCCTTTTAATGTTAATGTGTTAAGATCCCAGTTTGTTCCACATGTAAGAATATAGACTGATGCATTATCTAAACCACTTATATAAAGTTCTGATCCATCATCTTTAAAATTGAATGCATTAGAAGATGACTCACTATTACAAAGATTACCAATGTTTATTGTTTGTGTTGGAGTACTAATTGCTGATGATATAAGCCAAGGTGTAATTAATTCATATTTTCTAATAGTATCTGGATTGTCTGTATCCATAAGGAACATATGACTTCCATTATCTTGGAATCTAACTCCTGAAGGACTTACAGTTGATATGCTAGTAACATAGGTTACTGTGCTACCAAGATCCCATGCAGTTGATAATGAATATTGTGCTACTTTAAATCCAGAAGATGTCTGACCAGAGACATACATTGTTTTACCATCTGGTTTAAAGTCCACACCAGTAGCATATGTAAATGTCAGTGTGAAGTTTAATATTTTTATATTATCCAATACCGCAGTGGTTACATCCCAAGGTGTAGATAGAACCCACTCATGGATCTCACCAACAGTATATCCCAATGATCCAAATGCCATGTATGCTCTATCACCTGCTGGACTTATATGCATACCTTCAAATCCTGCTGGTAGTTGATAAGTCGATATACCAACGTATATTGCATTACCTATAGGATCTGGTGGAGGTGCAATTGTGACTATAGGAGTAAAGTTGTATCCATCTCCAGAGTTAGCAATAGACACCATTGATAATTGACCACTATTAGTAGTACCAACACCTACAGTTGCAGTTAGAATACCTGCTACAGTTTCTTTTGGATCACTGAATGTAACTCCAGGTTGATATGTATATGCTTGACCAGAATCAATAATAGTTACTAGTCCAACCTCCATATCATCTGGAGGAGCATTTAAAGCACATGTTGCAGTTGCAGTAGTTGCAGCACCAGGAGCAGATATAGTTACACCGCCAATATCTGTGTAACCTGCACCTGGACCTGTGATGAATAAACCTGTAACCTTACCATCAGAACCACCTACTGTTGCAGTTCCTTCAGCATATATTCCTGGAATTAAAGTGGGAAGATTAACATCTGGATCAGTTTCTACTGCATATTCGGGAGCATCATAAAAACTCTTAGTAACTATTTTACCAGCAGGAAGTATTATAATACCTTCAGTATCAGTATGTTCTAATGTTTCATAATGATGTATTCCACCATATAAGTCATCATAGGTTTGATATTTTTCTATACAAAATTTATCAAATGCGATTTGAGTTTTAGGCCATTCTTCATATACATTTAATATATTATTTGCTTGTAGAACAACCCAATCAAGAGTTGGATCTCCATATAGTTTTTCTGCTACATTATCTGGTCTATCATCACCTTCTATGGTGTACTTCTCAAAGAATGCTAAGTTCTCAAAGATGTCTGATCTTAATTTACCTCTTTTGAATAGATTCTTGACAATAACATAGTCATCCAAAGAAGTTCCATACTTCGGATCTCTACTGATATATTGAAAATTGGGTATTCCCCTAAAATAAGTTGGCATTGTTTTAGAATCCTATTTCGTCTTCACCGAATTCGTCATAATCAGAATTGTAAACTGGTTCAAGTTCCATAAAGGATAGTGACATTACATATGAGATCATAGTACCATCTTCAAAAGTCATATAAGTTCCTTCTGAAGTATAGTCAACGTTCATTGCTGTTAAAGCACATGGACCTTTTATAGTATTTAATCCTGGATGTTTATCTGCTCTATGTTTGTATTCAATACTGAATACGTTTGGTGTCTTTAAAAATAATTTAGTCTTCTCTTGTTGAGGAGCCATATTCTGTTTAAAGAATTTTATAATCTTTTTAACTGCTTTACCTTCATCTACACTTCTAGGAGTTAGTCTAAAATTAAAGTTAAATGGTCTTAATTGTGGTGCTTGGAATAGTAATTCTAAGTTAGGGTTCATTATCCCACCAGTCATCCTTGTTAGGACATTTGATCCAACTGCTTCACCTGCAAATACATTTTCAATCATTGTGCTCATCTCATCATTAGCACCTTCAACTGCATTAGCAGTATTTTTTAATGCGTCCTTGAGTTGATCATTCATCGCTCCTTTAGCGATTTTCGCACCCTCTGCTTGTAGAGGGTTCATAGTATCTTCATTCCATCCAGTAGAGAATGCATCTGCAATACCAGATTGAATAGGTAGTGCAACACTACCACCTATTTTTTTAGTTTCTCTAGATCCAAAAGAGAATCCACTATCATCATTGTTGATCGCTCTTGCAGAATACTCAAGAGCAACAAATGAGATATAGTCCATATCTTCAGACCTATCTAGTGGATAAAATAGATCTTGACCACCATTGACAGGTTTTGCCATTTTACCTTTGATCTTAGATCTTCCACTAATAGGAACACTTCTTACTGTTCCTGATGAAGGTTGGTCTGAAGAGAGATCATCAGAGTTTGGATCTTCTTTTTTACCTCCTGGTTGGAATTTGTCTGGAACTGCTGCTGCTTTAAAGTAATTCTCTGCTGCTCTACCTATACCTTCTTCTGTTTCTGCTTGAGTTGGAGGTCTACCATTCTTTGCTTCAAATCCTTCTTGGAAGGTATTAACTATTTGTTTTGCTAATATTTTGTTTGCTATAGAATTTTTATCTGCTAATGCTTGATCAAGACCTGGAAATTTATCTATGTTTATATCTGTATATTTACCATCCATACCAACCGTTGCCATCAAGTCATCAGAATTCAATTGTTGTCCTATACCATCTGAATCAATACGTTGTTCGTATATTCTTGTTGTTTTAAAATTTGGATCAAATTCTACCTTTACTTTTTTGGATTGGACTTTTGGTATTGGTCCAAGCAAAGTATTACCAGACCCAACCATTTGGGTATAGTTCATTGGGAATGAAGGAGATTCGTAAACCTCTCTTCCTTCCACTCCAGTTTTTACTACTGCTTTTTCTTTAGCCATTATTACCTAAAGTCTGAGTCATTTTTGCCGTATCCTTGGTATCTCCTAACGCCTCTAATCATATCTCTAAATGTTTTGTTGGTTTCATCCCAAACCTTATTAGTCATAAGACGTTGTTTTTTACCATCTTTAATAGATACAAATTCTTCTATAGGAAGATTTGATGCATTTGTCCATTCACTTTTTGCAATATCTAATAGTGGACCTACATTCGCCATACTATATTTAGACACGGAGTTGCGAGGTAAATTTAATCTACCTTCTTTTAGGTTCTCTACAACTAATTCTCTCTTTATTGGATGTATATAATGTAGATTACATCCAGTAAAACTTCTACCCTCTATTGATACAATATACACCAATGGATATTCATCATATACTTTTAAATTCTTTGATTCTGTTTGATATTGGAACATCATTAAATGTCCCATTTTTGGCACTCTTCTAAGAAGATTCTCGTCTACCCCTTCACGATCCTTCTTTTCGTCTGTTATAAATTTACGAGGATTGTTTGCATATGCTGTGACTAATCCTCTAAACGCTCTCCTATAGAAGAATGGTGATCTACCATCCTTTTCTGAGAATTGATTATCTATTTCACTAAAGAGTGTCATTTGTATTTTATTCCTAGTTCGTCTTCTGTTATAACTTTAAATATTAGTCTTCTATCTTTACACCATTCTTGTGCTGCTTCCCATTTTGCTTGGTTTTTAGCATATTCTTTAGACTCATAGATATATCCCTTTGTTACTTTAGATTTTTTCTTTGGTGGACTACACTGTCTTTTAGGTTTTACTTCTATTACATAATCTCTTATAGAACCATTTCCTTCTTTAACTTTAATAAGGAAGTCTGGGTAATATTGGTGAACCCTATTATCTAAAGGTGAACGATATGGGATAGAGAATTCTTCACTTGCCCATAGGAGAATACTCTCATTAGTATCGCACCATTGGCAGAATTTCTTCTCCCAATTGCTTCTACAAATGATATTATTTGGGTTTCCTTTGTACTTAGCAGGGTTCTTTGGTCTGTACCTGCTTTTTACACTCTCATTCATCTAGTATAAATATGTATTAATAGACTAATTATTAATATTTAGATGGCAAGTTTACCGCCAATCAATCCTGG
>VTLG01010766.1_pt1 | contig 11964 bp, 13 predicted proteins | sample 4694571 | NCBI WGS metagenome assembly VTLG01 (sample SAMN12604809, study PRJNA352737) | marine metagenome | biome: ENVO:00000447; feature: ENVO:00000209|ENVO:00000569|ENVO:01000036; material: ENVO:00002151; isolation source: viral sequences binned using virsorter ... | reverse complement strand
TTGTATTCACCGGCTGGATTTAATAGAGGTCAATTGAGGAATGTTGTATCTTTGACCTATGATCCAAGTCAGTCTGATAGAAATACTTTATATGAAGCTAATATCAATCCAGTATCTACATTTCCAGGTCAAGGAGTGGTACTATTTGGAGATAAAACACTACAAACAAAACCAAGTGCGTTCGATAGAATTAATGTCCGAAGGTTGTTCAATATAATTGAAAAAACTATTAAGGATGTTGCTAAGTATTCACTATTTGAGTTTAATGACGAATTTACAAGAGCACAGTTCAGGTCAATTATAACACCTTATCTGAGAGATATTCAGTCCAGACGAGGAATTACTGATTTCTTGGTAGTCTGTGATGACAGTAATAATCCAGCGAATATAATTGACAGTAATCAGTTTATTGGAGACATTTTCATTAAACCAAGTCGTTCAGTTAATTTTATTCAACTTAACTTTGTTGCTGTATCTACTGGTGTTAGTTTTAATGAAGTAGTAGGAGCAGTATAAGGAGATAAAAAATGGCTTTTGATATAAATAGTTTTCAAAATGCACTACCAAAGGGTGGTGCTCGACCTAGTTTATTTAGAGTAAGTATTCCTGTGCCTGGAGATGTGGGTGGAGTAAATATGACACGAAAAATGGGATTCACTACTCAAGCAGCTACAATTCCTGCAGGTACAATTGACCCGATTGAGGTTAATTATTTTGGTAGAATTTTTAAACTGCCTGGTGGTAGAACCTTTGAGGATTGGACTACTACAGTTCTAAATGACGAAGATTATAGTGTTAGATCGGCTATTGAAAAATGGCAAGATAACATTAATGGTAATATTACTAATAAGGAACGATTTGGTAGTGTTGGTACTGGTGGAAGTGTAAATGGTATTTGGACAGTTGATGCTGACGTTATACAATATAGTCCACAAGGTCATGCAACAAGAAAATATACAATGCATAATGCTTGGCCAACAATGATTACTGAAATTACTTTAGATTGGGCAGAAGCTACAGCTATAGAAACCTTTGACATTACATGGGCGTATAGTCATTGGTCGTCTACAGCTATACGTGGACATGATGCTAGTTTGAATGTTAATATACAGGGTAAAGTTGGTACTGTGACAGCTGAGGTTGGTGCTGCGGTTGGTGTAGGTGGATAATTTATGAATTTAAAAGAAGCTTGGTCACAATGGTTGCCTGAAAAATTCTTAGGATTTAGTATAGGCGGTAAGAAAAAACAACTTCAAAGTTTTGCTCCACCACCGCCTGACGATGGTACGGTAAACTTAGAGGTAGGTGGTGCTTATGGTACATATCTTGATATGGAGGGCACTATTCGTAATGAGGTTGAACTTATTACGAAATATCGAGGTCTTGCACTACAACCTGAGTGTGAGGCAGCCATTGAGGACATTGTAAACGAATCAATCGTTATGGATGAATACCAAGCTGCTATGGAGTTGGAATTGTCGGGTGTAGACCATATTTCCAATAAAATCAAAGAAAAAATTTATAAAGAGTTTAGAGGAATTCAGACGATGATGAATTTCTCTGTCGATGCTCACGATATTTTTAGAAAATGGTACGTGGATGGTAAAATTTATTACCATATGATTATTGATGAAGATGACAAAAAGGCCGGTATACAAGAACTACGATATATTGATCCTCGTAAAATGAGGAAAATTAGAGAAATTGTCAGAGAACCGGCAGAGAGTGGCATTGATATGGTAAAAAAGACGGTGGAATTTTATGTCTATGATGAGGGTGGAGTGCAAGATGCATCTCACAGTTTGACTGGACTTAAAGTTTCACCTGATTGTATTGCACATTGTAATTCTGGTCTATACGATCATGCAAATGGTGCAGTAGTCAGTTACTTACATAAAGCTATTAAACCGATGAATCAACTTAGAATGATGGAAGATGCACTTGTTATTTATCGTATTGCACGTGCACCAGAACGTAGAATATTCTATATTGATGTTGGAAATTTACCCAAAGCTAAAGCTGAACAGTATCTTAGAGATATGATGGTTCAACATAGAAATAAATTGGTCTATGATGCGTCTACGGGTGAAGTTAAGGATGATAGGAAACACCTAAATATGATGGAAGACTACTGGTTGCCACGTAGAGAAGGTGGCAGAGGTACAGAAATCCAAACATTGCCAGGTGGTCAGAATTTAGGAGAACTGGAAGATATTAATTATTTTCAGACTAAATTATACAAAGCTTTGAATGTTCCATCTAGTAGATTGTTAGAGGATAATAGTTTTAGTTTAGGTAGAGATACAGAAATTACAAGAGACGAACTAAAATTTTCTAAGTTTATATTAAGACTTAGAAATAAGTTTTTGGAGTTGTTTGATACTCTGTTAAAAACTCAACTTATCTTGAAGGGTATTATAACAGAAGAAGAATGGCAGCCCATTAAGGATAATCTGAATTATAAATGGGCTGAAGATTCTTACTATAGAGAAATCAAAAGTATAGAAATGTTGAGGGATAGATTATCACTAGCACAGGATGTTGGAGATTATACAGGTAAGTTTTTCTCTATTGATTATGTCAGAAGGGAAGTCTTAAAACAAACTGAAGAGCAGATAGAAAAGATGGATAAAGAGATTGAACAGGAAAAGGCTAAAGAGAAAGAACTTGCAGCATTAGGATATGGTCAAGGTGAGCCATCTGGTGGATATGGCCAACAAAATTGGGAGTATGATCCATCAGAAAAATCAGATACAGAAGTCATAGAAGAGCAAGCGTTTGATTCTGGAGATAGAGAACTTGATTTAATTTTGGAGTCTTTATCTGTTAAAATGAAAATGGACGAAGATGAATTAAAAGAACATGATAGTTCAAGATTAGATAAATTTGAATTTAAATATCAAAACCATAATGGTAATGGACACGTAGAAGATGAATAATGTGAGATTAACAGAAACTTTAAAACTTGTTATGCAATATACCAATTCACAAATTTTGAATTTGGAAAAGAAAGTTTCTATTGCATTAGATAAAATTGTACAAGAATCACAAAATTTATTTGAGAATAAATTAATAGAATTTCAAGGAGATCAAGGAATTCAAGGAATTCAGGGAGATCAAGGAATTCAGGGTGAACAAGGTGATCGGGGAGAAAAAGGAATTCAAGGCCCAGTTGGGATTATAGGGCCCAAAGGGGAAATAGGCCCCAAAGGGCCCACTGGTTCACAGGGTGTTAAAGGTGATTCCTTTATATATGAAGATTTCACAAAAGAACAATTAAGTAGTCTAAAAGGTGATAAAGGTGATATAGGGCCAAGAGGGCATCAGGGTGATAAAGGTGATATAGGGCCACAAGGAGAACATGCAAGTCTTGATAATTTATCAAAATTAGACGAAGAAATTATAAAAAATGTTGTGGGAGAGGTTATAACACCAGATAGTTTGTCTAAAACTTTAGCAGAATTTAGAAATGATGTTGTTACTAGATTATCGAATATGGTAACAACAGACGTTATTTCTACACATGCTGGTGGTGGTGAGGTTAATTTTTTGAATTTAGATGATATTGCTGAAGCTATTGAAAACGAAGAAAGTACGGAAGCTCAGATAGAACTTACATTAATTTATAATTCAGAAACTAAAAAACTTGAATTTACTGTACCATCTGATTATGGATCATTGGGTGATGATGAGTAGTAAAAACATTACCACAAATAATTGATATATCATGAAAAACGAGGTAATTATGGAAATTAAAGATATTGTAAAAGCGATTAATAATAAAGAACCATTGGAAGTAGAAAAAACTTTTAAGCAAGTGTTGTCTACCAAATTGGATACCGCTTTAGATAATAAGAAAAAGGAAATTGCGAATAGTTTATTTGATTCAGAAGAATCTTCTTCTGACGATGATAGTGATGAGGATTCTGAAGGTGATATAGGCGGGGAAGATTTGGATGTTGAGGAAGCCAAAAGATGGTCGAAACAAAAACGTTTCAAATCTTCCCAACGTTCAAAAAAGACTGATCGAAGAAAAGCGAAACTGAAACGAAAGAAATGGGCTCGATCAGCTGGTGGTAAAGCTTCAAAAAGAAAAACAAAACGACGCAATAAAAGAATTAAGAGTGGTTCTTTAAGAATTGATCCAAAGAAAGCAAAATTCCGTAGGCAAGTGGCTAAGACCTACAAAGGGAGATAGAATATGCCAACTAAAAAATTATTTGAAACGGCCCATGCTAATGGAGTGGCTCAATACTTAATAACTGGTTCTGGTGAAATCTTTTTGAAAGCTACAGGTGGTAGTAATGCTGATGAAAATGGAGATGGTAGTGCAGGTTCAACACAACATCTGACTGGTGATGTAGGTGATGGTCAAACTATTTCTATTACTAAATTGCATTGGTCTGATGGAGCGACAATATCAGATGGTGATGCTGGTGTTATAGATTTTACTTTAGATGGTAATGGTGCGTGGAGTCAGTTTAATGGATGGACTCCTGTGGATGTTACTGGAGATTTAATTATTACTGCTACTGGTACATTATTTATTGAGGTCAAAAAAGGAAAAGGTTACAATTAGGAGATGAATCAATGAAACTTATTACAGAACAGTTAGATGATCTTATGTTTGTTACTGAAGAAACAGACGGTAAAAAATCATTATTCATCGAAGGAGTATTTTTACAGTCTGATGTCAAGAACAAAAATGGCAGGATGTATCCAAAGGATATTTTACAACGAGAAGTGAATAGATATTCTAAACAATACATCGAAACTAAACGTGCTTTTGGTGAATTAGGTCATCCTGATGGCCCGGTTATCAATTTAGAACGTGTTTCCCATATGATTACAGATCTTAAAGAAGATGGTAAAAATTTCATTGGGAAAGCTAAAATTATGACTAGTACACCATACGGTAAAATCGTAGAATCGTTATTGAATGAAGGGGCACAATTGGGTGTATCTTCTCGTGGCATGGGTACTTTAAAACAACAAAAAGGTACTAACGTAGTACAAGATGATTTTTATTTAGCTACTGCGGCTGATATCGTTGCTGATCCTTCTGCGCCTAATGCGTTTGTTGAGGGTGTAATGGAAGGTAAAGAATGGATATTTGAAAATGGTACTTTTAAAGAAGAAGATCTGATGGATTTGAGACAGAAGTTAGGTAATACAAGATATAGTAAAGACAGGGAAGAATTGATATTGAAATCGTTTGAACGGTTCTTCTCGGAAATTTAATTTTTTATAAATATATATAACTAATAGAAGGAGACAATCAATGGAAGCTCTCGAAAAAGAAATCAAAGAAATTATTGATGCAGAGACAACTGATGATTCTCTTGGTGAAGCATATAAAACCAAAAGTCAGGTAAAAGACGATGTTGCTCAATTACTCGACAGTATGAAAAGAGATGAATTAGTTACCGCATACGATAAGTTACGTCCTGCTGATGAAGAAGAAGCAGAAGAAATTCAATCAGTTCAAGAAGAAGGTGACGATGACGACGAAGAAGTATCTGAAACTGACGATAATGAAGATGAATTGGATGAAGCTAAACTAAAAGAAGCTTATGATGATGTCAAAGATTCGGATGATGAAGAAGAAGTTGATGAAACTGATGATTCAGAAGAAGATGAAGAAGGTATCAAAGCTGTAGCTGAAGCTATGAGAAAAGCTCTTAAAAAATCTTCCGTAAAGGTGGAAAGTGCTAAACTTAAAAAGGCTTCTCGTAAATTTTACAGTGAAAATAAGAAAGCTGTATCTAAAGTTGTTAATAGTAAAACTAAGGTCACTAAGAAAGCAATCACATCCAGTTTTGAACCAAAACTCGAAAAGGATGAAGTTGATAGTCATGTCAATGCATTGTTGGAAGGTGAAGGTCTTTCAGAAGATTTTAGAACTAAAGCGTCTACAATTTTTGAATCTGCTGTTAATACTAAAGTAGAGACAATTATTGAGAATCTGAAAGAACAATTCGATACCCAATTGGAAAACGCGACTAAAGAAATTGAAGATAATGTTGCAACTCAGGTAGATACTTACTTGGATTACGTGGTCGAAAATTGGATGTCTGAAAATGAACTAGCAGTAGAAAATGGTCTAAGAACAGAATTGACTGAAGATTTTATTGGTGGTTTAAAAACTTTATTTGAAGAACATTATATTGATGTTCCAGAAGATAAGGTTGATATTTTTGATGATTTGTCTGATCGTGTTGAAGAACTAGAAGAAAAACTAAACACAGAAATTGACAAAAATATTCAACTAGTAGAGAAGTTAAGTGAAGTAAATAAAAAAGAGATAGTTGAAGCTAAAGCTGATGGTTTGTCAGATATTCAGAAAGAAAAATTGACTGAGTTAAGCGAGTCTATCGAATTTACTACTGAGGATGAATTTACAGAAAAAGTTTCTACCTTGAAAGAAAGTTATTTCCCGAATCAGGTTAAAGAAACAAAAGAAAATGCACCTGAATATACAGGTACAGGTTCTTCTGTAATGGATCGTTATACTCAAGCGTTGTCAAGATCAACAAAACAGTAAGTTAAATAATAAATAAGGAGAAAACGAAATGTATTTAGCAGAAAATTTAATTCAAAAATGGGCTCCAGTACTCAATCATGAGTCACTGCCGGAAATTAAAGACCCATACAAAAAAACGGTTACAGCAATAATGCTGGAAAATCAGGAAAAGGCTATTCGTGAAGAAAGAGCTGCTGATCAGGGATTTCTGACTGAAGCCGCACCTACTACATCTATGGGTACTGGTGGTGCTGGTAGTGCTGGTGGTGGTACTGGTGGATATAGTGGAACAGCTGCAGCTGACGGCCCAGTCGCTGGTTATGATCCAATTATGATTAGTTTGGTTCGTCGTGCTATGCCTCAGCTAATTGCTTATGATATTTGTGGTGTTCAACCAATGACAGGCCCTACAGGTCTTATCTTTGCAATGAAATCCACGTATAATACTCCAGGTGGAGATGAAGCTCTGTTTGATGAAGCACGGACTGGTCAATCTGCAACCAATGACGCCGCGACTGTGAACGATAATTCAGGTGGTGGTGATCCATTTTCTACTGCTGATGATGCTGCTGGTGCATATACCAGTACAGGTGGAATGAGTACATCCGCGGCTGAAACACTTGGTGATGGTACTGATAATCATTTCCGTGAAATGTCATTTAGTATTGAGAAATCGGCTGTGACTGCTAAGTCACGTGCTCTCAAAGCTGAATATACCACAGAACTCGCACAAGACTTGAAAGCAGTTCATGGTCTTGATGCTGAAACAGAATTGGCAAATATTCTATCAACGGAAATCTTGGCTGAAATCAACCGAGAAGTCGTTCGTATGATTAATATTAATGCCGTATTAGGTGCACAAACTAATACTGTTGCTTCAGCTGGTAATGGTGCTGGTGGTGAATTTGACCTAGATAAAGATTCTAATGGTCGTTGGTCGGTTGAAAAGTTCAAAGGACTATTGTTCCAGATTGAACGTGATGCCAATGCAATTGCTATTCAAACTCGTCGTGGTCGTGGAAATATCATTCTTACTAGTCCTGATGTCGCTAGTGCTCTTTCTATGGCTGGTGTTTTGGATTACAATCCAGCTATTCAGAATTCGATTGACTCTGATGTCACTACTAATTCTTTTGCTGGTACATTGAATGGTAAGTATAAAGTTTATGTAGATCCGTATTTTGTCAGTAATACTACGGCTCAAACACATGAATATTATACAATGGGTTATAAAGGTGCTTCTCCATATGATGCAGGTGTCTTCTATTGTCCATATGTTCCGTTGTCGATGGTTAAAGCTCTAGGCGAAAATAGTTTCCAACCGAAAATTGGATTTAAGACTCGTTATGGTATTGTTGATAATCCATTCGTAGAGGTATCAACAGCTAATCCATACTATCGTAAAGTTAAAGTTACAAACTTAATGTAATAAAACCTAAGTCCGAGTTAGGACATACGGGTATCTATAGAGGGGCTTCTCACGAGCCCCTCTTTTTTTATGTATAAATATAGGTGGGAGGAAGATATGGCATTACATAATCAACCAGAAAATCTTAATATACTTTCGCCGGTATCCTTCAGACTAATAATTCAAAAATTTCCAAATGTTAATTTTTGGTGTCAATCTGTTAATATACCAGATATGACTATTTCCGAAATTACTGTGCCTACACCTTTTGTTGATATACCTATAATTGGTGATAGGATAGAATTTGGAGATTTGATAGTCACTATACTGGTCGATGAGGATTTAATCAATTTTTTGGAAATTACAAATTGGATGAAAGCAGTAGGAACTCCTGAGAGTTTTTCTCAAAGAACAGAATATTATTCTAAAACGGAAGGCCTTAATGATAACAAAGAGAAAGAATTATATTCAGATGCAACATTACATATTCTCACTAACAACAAAAACCCAAATAAAGAAATAGAGTTTAGAGATATATTTCCTACGTCTATTAGTGAATTAATGTTTGATAGTACAGGAGATAATGAAGCAGTAACCACTTCCATAACCTTTCAATTAAGGGATTATATAATTAATGAATGATTTACATAAAATAGATGAAGAAATAAGAAAAGATATACCATTAACCCGTGATATGGATTTAAAGAAAGCCAGTCTTGATATACCATACCTACATCACAAATATCTAATGAAATATGAAGCACAACAGATGGTAGTTGCGTTAATGAAAAGTAGAAAAGATAAACGATACCACGAAGCTAGACAATACTATTCTGGTAAAGCAGATCCTGAGATATATCGGGAAGAACCATTAGATCACACCATTCTAAAAACAGACCTTGAGAGTTGGATTAAAGCAGATAAAAAGTATATTCATTCCTGTGAACAGTTAGTCTATGCTGAAGCAGTATTGGATTTGTATAAAAGAACAGTGGATAATATTCCTAATAGGTCATTTTATATTAATAACTTTATTGATTTATTGAAATTTGAGAATGGTGAACGCTGATACTATTATAGTCCATAAAAAGGATGAAGTCTACAATCTTATAGAATGTGAGCCGGGGATTTCTCAAGAGTTAGTTGATTTTTTTACTTTTGAGGTTCCTGGCTTTCGTTTTATGCCTTCTTACCAAAGTAAACATTGGGATGGTAAAATTAGACTTTTTAATCAATGGAAAGCCGAACTATATTCTGGTTTACTCCATCATTTGAAAGAGTTTGCAGTTAATAGAAAATACCATCTAAAGTGTGATGAAGCTTTAGATTCCTTCCAATTGGATTATTCCATCACAGAAAAAATCATAAATAAATTTTCTATACCCTTAGAGGTCAGAGACTATCAAATAGACGCAGTAAAGGTAGCATTATCTAACAAGAGAGTGATCCTTCTTAGCCCTACTGCTTCTGGAAAATCCTTGATTATCTATTCCCTAGTCAGAACATATCAAGATATGAATGACAGACAAATTTTGATCGTAGTACCTACCACTACATTGGTTGAACAGATGTTTAAAGATTTTGATGACTATGCATCTGATATTCAATGGAATTCTGAAAATAACTGTCATTTGATATATTCAGGAAAGGAAAAGGATACAGAGAAACCAATTATCATATCTACCTGGCAATCCATCCATAGACTTCCAAAATCGTTTTTTGAAAATATTGGTATGGTGATTGGGGATGAAGCCCACAATTTCAAGGCCAAGTCTTTAACTTCTATTATGACTAAATTGGTCAATTGTGAGTATAGAATTGGCACTACGGGTACTTTAGATGGAACCAAGACACATAAACTAATGTTAGAGGGTCTTTTCGGCCCTGTTTATAATGTTATTACCACTAAAAAATTGATGGAAGAAAATTATTTAGCCAATCTGACCATCCATTGCTTAGTTTTAAAACATTCTGAAGATGTCAGTAAATTAGTAAAGGAATTGGACTATCAGGGTGAAATTGATTATTTAGTCAAAAATGAAAGTAGAAATAGATTTATCGTTCAGTTGGTCGAAGAATTAAAAGGTAATACTTTGGTATTATTCCAGTTGGTGGAAAAACATGGTGAAGTATTATATGAGATGATAAAGGAAAATTCTAAGAAAAATGTGAGATTTGTACATGGAGGCGTTTCTACCGATGAAAGAGAAATTATACGAATGGATACAGAAAAAAGTGAATCAACCATTTTGGTTGCTAGCTATGGAACCTATTCTACCGGCATTAATATTAGGAATTTGCATAATGTTGTATTTGCTAGTCCATCGAAATCTAGGATTAGAAATCTTCAGTCTATCGGGAGAGCCTTGAGAAGGACTGATGAGAAATCTAGTGCTAGTCTATTTGACATAGCAGATGATCTATCTATAAAAAAATATCAAAATTATACTTTGAGACATTTTATCGAAAGAATGGGTATATATGACAGTGAACGTTTTGATTACGATATATCTAAAATTAATATTTAAATTAACCTAAACCTTTTTCTAGCAGCTTCGTCTAATAGGTGTAACTATTATTAAGGAACAAAGTATGGCAAACAAACATTACATAGACAATAAGAAATTCTATACGGAGATGGTCAAAATTAAGGAACAATCTCAGGTAGGTGAAAAATGTGAAATCAATGATTATATTGGCCAGTGTTTTTTGGACATTGCGAATGGTCTTTCTAATAGACCTAATTTCATAAATTATACCTTTAAAGAGGATATGGTTTTTGATGGTGTGGAAAATTGTATTAGGTATTGTCATAATTTTGATCCTGATAAATCTAAAAATCCTTTTTCATATTTTACTCAGATTGTATATTATGCATTTTTACGGAGAATCGAGAAGGAGAAAAAACAGTCTTATATTAAATTTAAAATGACAGAAATGACTAGGGTGGAGGAGTTGGTAGATTCGGAAGGTAATATTAATATTGAGAAAAGTTATAACGTATATCAGCATGATTTTTCAAATTTTGTAGAATTTGAGAAGAAAAAAATGACTAAGAATAAGAAAAAAGGTAAGTTAGAGGAGTTTATGAGATGAAAGTTACTGATAAAATACCTACACCCAAGGCAGTGAATGTTTTAATGCAGTCTATATTGGATGGAACAAAATCTGTAGAACAGAGAGTAGAGGATGCAACTTATTTGACTGTGATTCAGAGTAGAATAGATAAGGTGTTACATAATTTTCAACAGGAATATGAAGATTATGTAAGATATATGATGAAAAGAGAGGAAGATAGGGGAAAAGATGAAGATAGCTCTCATAACTGATACTCATTTTGGAGCGAGGAATGAAAATTCTGCTTTAATTAGACATACCACTAACTTTTTTAAAGATACCTTTTGGCCGTATATAGATGAATATGACATTAAGACTATCATTCATTTAGGTGATTTGGTAGATAAAAGAAAGTCAATTAATTTTTTAACATTGAATAATTTACGGAAAAGTTTTATTCAACCAGCCTTTAATAGATCTATTAGCACTCATATAATAGTTGGGAACCATGATATGTATTACAAAAATACTAATCAGGTCAATTCTGTTAATGAGCTCTATGGTGAAACTCCATTCATTTCTGTTCATGATCGGGTAGATACAGTTTTATTTGATGGGATGAAAATATGTCTAGTGCCGTGGATGTGTCCAGAAAATGAAGATGAAACCTTTACCCATTTAACTAAAACTGATGCTCAAGTAGTTATGGGTCATTTGGAATTGAATGGGTTTACTATGCATCGTGGAATTGTATGTGAACACGGATATGACAGGGAAGATTTTAGGAAATTTGATCAGGTATTTTCTGGTCATTTTCACCATAAAAATGGCAATGGTCATATAGAGTATTTGGGATCTCCTTATCAGTTGATGTGGTCGGATTATGATGCTCCACGTGGTTTTCATATTTATGAGACAGATACTAGGGAGATTGAATTTATAGAAAATCCAGTACATATTTTCAAACGTTTAAACT
>VTLG01008446.1_pt1 | contig 11966 bp, 14 predicted proteins | sample 4694571 | NCBI WGS metagenome assembly VTLG01 (sample SAMN12604809, study PRJNA352737) | marine metagenome | biome: ENVO:00000447; feature: ENVO:00000209|ENVO:00000569|ENVO:01000036; material: ENVO:00002151; isolation source: viral sequences binned using virsorter ... | reverse complement strand
ATCAGTTGCTTTTATTATATCACCTTCAAAATTAGTATCAGCTAACCATTTTATCGTTTGAATAGTTGCTGTATCTTTAATACCTGTAGCTGAAGCAATACCTTTATTGTATTCATCTAAACTTATAATATTATTATTAAAATCTTTTTTTAATTTTCCAAGAGTAGATACAGCTTTAGGATTATTTTTTTTCCATTCAAATTTTTCTTTATCTAAATCTAATCTATCTCCCTGAATATTTACACTTTCTTTTTGAATATCTATTTTTTCATCTGTTTGATCTAAACCTCTATCTGTTTGTGCTATTTTAGTTAAAGCATTAGACATATTAGATAATGCACTTATTTCATTTAAAGCAGTAGCATCTCTATTTAATTGTTGCTTATCAGCAAATTGCATAGCTTGACCAACTGATGATCCTAAGTTTGAAGGCATAGTTGAGTAACCTGAATTAGCTAATAAACCTGTAGCTAAATCACCTGCATAATCACTTTTAACAAAATCTAATAAACCTGTGCGTGGTTTAGGTTGGTAACGATCTGTAAAGGCTTTTTGTAATGCCTGATTAATAATATTTTGTGCGTTATATTCTGCGTTACTAGCCATTATGCAAATCCTCCAAGTAGTCCACCACCGATTGCTCCATATAATGGATTACCAAACATTGAATTTCCACCAATCATTCCTGCTATTTTTCCACCTGCTAAAGCACCACCAAGTAATCCTGCTCCTGTATTTCTAAAGACAGGTTGTGTTTGTGCTGTAGTCATAGGAACATTTGCTCCTAAAGAACCTAAATATTGTGAAAGTTTCATGTAAGGTTTTTGTTGTTGGAAATCGTATCGTGCAATAGCATCTTGTAGTTTAGCTTGTTCTAATGATTCTTTTTCTGCTCCTACTCCTTGAAGTTTTGCAATATCATTATAATCCATTTCACCAAGTTGAGGAGCAGTCATCATAGTTTGAGCCTGTAATGCTCTTTCTCTATTATATTGATCGCCATAAACTTGATTTGCTAAATCACCTAAACTATCAGTTAAAATTTCTTGATTTGCTCCTGAACCAAATCTACCTGCTTTTGTAAATTGAGAATTAACTTGGGAAGTAACATCACCTGCCATTTTGTTAAATAAAGCAGTTGCATAAGGATTTGTATTTGGGTTTAAATATTGACCAGATAAAACATTTGATGCTTGATTTTGTGCTTGATTTAATAAAGGATTACCTGCTAATGCTCTAGCTGTTGCCAAATTTAAAGATGCAGATGTTTCAGGTGCAAAACCTGTATAAGTTGCATTTGGAAAATAATTAGGCGTAGTTCCTTCAAACAAATTTTGTGCTGTATCTATAGCCTGTGTATAATAAGGCTTAATAAATTCAGATGGTTCTGCACTTGTTGTTGTTGTTACATTTGTTGGATTGCTACCTTTACTCATAATTTTTTACTCATTAAATATATTTTTTGTTCATAACCTTTTAATTTACGCAACCAACCTTTGCGACCTGCGACCTCTATCGCATCACATTGATTGTACTTTGCAAATTTTTCTATTTCTTGTTGTATTGGTTCTAACCAATTATTTATGTTACTACCTCCTGCTAGGAAATAGCGACAAACTTTTTTTTGAGGATACTGTATTACCTCTGTAATAACAGCACTCTCTACTTTATCTTCCCAACTAATAAAAAGTTGAAAAGAATTTTTTACTAACCCATCTAAAATATCTCTAGCTGTGTAAGTATCGTCTAAAGCCTTTTTTATAAGAGGCTCAACTTCATTCCACACTATATGTAAATCTTCTTGAGGAACTTTAATAATCACCCAATTACCAGATAACCAAATGTTTGATCGGCATTTGCTGAACTCGCATGAGTTAGCGTTGCTGTTTTTTCCCCCCTTGATGATACATATAAATTTGCTTTTGCAGTATTTGCATTAGCTGTTGTTGGCATAAATAGTATAATAGAATTTCCACCTATTCTCTCATCTGTGAGAGTTGTAGTTGTTTGACTTGCTCGTAAAGTTATTGAGCCTGTGCTATTAAGTTTACCATCTATTGTACTATTTAAACTTGTTGAAACTAATCGTAAGTGTAAGTCATGATCTGGTATAGAAATTGGTACAATGGGAAACTGATTATCAGCCATTATCTTTTTCCTTCAGGTCTTGCCTCTACATCTACTCCTGACATGGTATTAAAATTTCCTGTTACTGATACTCTCATTCTATGATACCTACTATTAGATCGTAAAGGACACACACCATTATCTTGTGTAGAAACTGCTGTGCCTACATCTACACTATCTAACTGTGAAGATCTTGCAATAGGCGTTACTGTAACAGTTGTATTTCCCAAACCATCTACAATCGGTCTGCAATTTAAAATAATAGATCGTCTATTTTCTACTCCTTCAAACTCAGTTGTATCAACTGTAGCTGACAGGGAAGTTGCAATAAACTTTCCAAATTTATTAGCAGAATTAAATCCTGCTAGACCTACAATTCCTTCTCCATAATAATAAGAATCTAATGATTTAGGTAAATTATCTAAATCACCTAACACATCTAAACTTTCTAATGTTGTGAAGGCTTCTTGTGATGCACTAGATATATATTCTAGTTCTAAACCTGAACCTGTACTCCATTTATTAACTGCATAGTTATAAATAACTAATTTATTATTAATGTTAGAAGTAGTAGAAGCTGAACCTGTACCTCCTCTATAAGACCAGACAACAATACTATTATTTGGATCTATTGCTGAACATACACCATCTATTTGAGAAGATATGTCATCAAAAAAGAAATTATCTATTTTACCATTACCAATAGGAGTGAGTTGTTGTCCTCCTGTTAGCATATAAAATCCATCTTGAGCCAAGAAGAAAATCATATTACCAAAAGAAGATATGCTTTTATCACAAAATGCTCCTACATTATCGGCAATTTTGTCAAATCTAAAGATCAATGGAGTTCCAACATAGGACATACGATAGATTGCTCTTTCAAAAATAACTATGCCTGATTGTTCTCCACCAATAATTCCCATTAAGTTACCATGAGGGCCTACAATGTCTTGATAGCCTGATTGTGTTGATTGACTTGGAGTCCAATCTGAACTGTCATTTAATGCTGACCATTTTACTCGTTGGTTGTAACCTGTGCTAGATTCAGTTGTATATCCTGCCACCACAAAGTTATTAATAACTGTAATGTATTTTGCTTTTATAGAAACTAAATCAGAAAATGCTGAGTCTGTTCCTTCGTTAAACTTTTGAATATTATCTGCGTGATTTGTTGCAATAATATTTGTACCAAATTGTGTAAAGGCCCAGTAATCTCTTGAACCTTCTGTAGTAGAATTATTATATCCACCTGCTTTAGATTTATCTATAAATTCTTGACTACTATTCATTTGATACAATTTTGTTGCATCACCTGCATAGTTAGTTACACCACCTGCTTGAAAAGCTGAAAATAAACCTACAGCACTTCCAGTTAAACCTGTTGTACTTAATGCTTGAAACCCTGCTAAACTTTTATATCCATCTTTTAAAGGAATAACATTATCTGCTTTTAATGCTCCTGAATTTTGATACGCAGGTAAATCAGCTTGTAATTCTCCAAACTTAATCATGTTACACTATCCCTGTTGTACTCATCTGCATTGGTGAAGATGTAATTGATCCTTTCTCTGAAGATAAGTTAGCATTTGTTAAAGCTTCTTTGTATAATCTCGCCCAAGTATCTAATCGTTCATCTTGCATTAAGAAAGGAGAAGATTCTGCTAATGCTCCATATAAATACAACTCAGGATAATTAGTTAAAATATCATTTGATGTATTACTATCAGATAGAGGGGTAATTGTTTTATAATAATCTATTTGTAATGTTTTGGCTGAATCAGGTGCTACACCTAATAAAATGTTAGATCCTACAATCGTAAAAAAAGTTGGGAGTCCTGAAGTTTTGCTTAAATTGTAAAATCTATAAAAATCTCCATTAGCCATAAATCGTAATGCTCTATAAGGATCACTTTGAAAAATAACTGAACTAGCTTCTAAAAAACCACTTGGCAGGGAATAAGATTGAGTTCCTGCTACTGTTGTTGTACTGGTATCACTATTAACCATTTCCCTAACACGCAACTCTCTATTTAACCTGCTTTCAGTAAGCGTAATAAAATCACCTAAATATGAAGTGAGATCTGTCCTGTTTAAATAGTTTGCTATTGTTGTTTTTAGCAAAGCATAAGTTGTAAGTGCCATTATAAGTTTCCTGTATAAATTCTAAAGTGTCTGTTATCATAATCATTAAGCCATTTAAAAAATTTTGGTTTATCCAAAACTTTACCTGCATAAGAAAGAATACCTTTCTTTGCTAATTGATGAACAATAATATTTGGTAATCGTGCAACTCTATATCCTTTGGCATCTGCCATAGGTTTTGATTTATATGCACCTTCATTTCTTGCTACTTTATTAGCATTTAATATTTCTTGAACATCTTGTGTGTTTTCAATATGAATTTTTTTTTCAACATTATCATAGTATAAATTTGTTTTTACTGATGATGAATCATTTTTATCATTTAATGAAAACTTTTTTGTTGGCATAAAATTTACGCACCTTTGCCGACAGCTTTTGCAATCATTCTGTCTATTGTGCTTTTAATTGCTAATCCTTGATCTGCTTGTCTTTTTAAAGCAGGATTATAAACTCTATCTCCTCTTGCTATTTCTTTAGATTGTTTTTTTCCATCACCTGATGTTACCATTGGATAACATTTAATAGAATTAGCAACTCTTGTATATAAGCTAGAGGAATGTTTTTTGTTTTTAAAAACTCCCATTTGTTTCTCCTAAAAAATTAAATTAAAAAGGAGGGGATTATTCCCCTCCTAATCCTTAAAACTACAAATAATTATGCAGTTAAGTTAAATATACCATAGTTAGCATTTGGTGCTTTAGCTGTTAAAGTCCATTCTGCTAAAATCATTTTCTTATTGCTATCACCAGTTTTTGATAAATCTGATGATTGGAATGGTCTAAGGAAGTCTACACTCCACATATCCATTTGCAATATGTCTACTCTGTTTGCGTTTTGGAAACGATCAGGTACAAAAGCTACTTCTCCAAAATCTGATACATAAATATCAGTCGTGCCGATTGACACTTTGTCTGAAGCATCTTTGTACTTAGTAGCTACACCATTGAAAGCTGACGCTAATTGTTTATGACTTGCAGTCATAAGAACAGTATCAGGATTTCCACCATTATCAAAAGCTACTTTTAAACCTGCTTTTAATAAATCTTCGGTGTAAGTTCTATTAGTACCACCTGCGATTGCAGTTGCACCAGTTCCTAGAGGAACTGCTGAAGGTGATCCATTTTTAGAATAGTTGTTAGTTGGTGAAGCTGGGCCATACCATGTGCCTACTGATGCAGATTTACGAGCAGTAGAAGCATTACCTGCCACTTTTGCTTGTTCAATTCCGATCATAGCGTTTTCCATATCACGCTTTAACTCTTTACCCATTTTTGCCATTTGGTAAGCCATTTGCTCACCCATACCTGCATTTTCTACAGCATCATCTGTTCCTGAAATAGTTGCAGATTTTAAACTGATTTGAGTATAGTTTGTCAGACGAGATACATCTGTAATTGCATCACCTGCTACTTCATCACCTTCAACTTTAGCATTGACTGCTACTGCTGATAATGAATCTGTATTCCATTGATGCAAAGTATTTGTTGCTGATCCTTTTGATGCGTTGCTCATGAAAGGCGTTTCAGTTGGTGAGATGTTATAGATCACATCAGCTAAATCTTCTCTCATAGCATTAACACTATCGTAAGTATCAAATGTATTAGTTGGCTGTGCCATAATACTTTACTCCTTTATAGTTAATGTTAAGAATACATTTCTTTGAATATGGAAACTGCATCTTGCATTTTTCCACTTTTTCTAAGAACTGCTTTTTTAGATTTCATTCGTTCAGCAACTTCAGTATTATCAGAACTCTTAGGACTAGAAGAACTAACAACCTTTGGAGTTGTTGTTACTTTCTTTTTATTAAGATTAGCTTTTTTTAGCTTATCATAGCGATACGCATTAGCTAACATAATAACTGCTTTATGATCTACTAACATTGATATTTCTTGGTCGGTATATCCGATTTCCCTAGCGTAGTTTGTTATATTTTTAACAAATTCAGGGCCTTTTTTATTATCAGCGTATATGGGTAATTTTTCAGCAAGTAAATTTCTTTCTCTTTCTAAATAAGCATTATAATTTCTTTCATGCTCTTTTTGTTTTTCAGAATAAATTTTTTGCTTTTCTTGTTGGGTAGCCTCTAACATTTCTTTCCTGCGATCTATCTCAGCTTTTGCTTTGACATATTGAGCAGGATCTTCTTCGTACAGTCTATCCAAATCTACCTGTGGATCACTAGCTTTTAAGTGTTCTTCCAATACTTGTAATTGCTTCTCGTATTGATCTCTCTTGATTTTTGCCTCCTCGTTTTGCCTAGTAAATGAATTTTTTAAATCATCAACAGCCTTTCTGTTATCAGCAAGGTCTTTGGTTTTACGAGTGTAATCTTGTTGACGATAATAACCATCTTTGAGTTCATCTAGGCTGACTTCTAAATCTTGATCTCCGACCTTGATTTTATAAAGTTCCTGATTACTGTCTAAAGTGTTTTCATTTTCAACTTGATCTATAAGTTCTGCATCTTCAAATGGATCTTCGTTATTCGTTTCCGAGTCGCTTTTCACATCTGTTGATGGTTCACTCTTAGCTTCTTGATTCTTAGAGGCGTCTAAGTTTAGTAAGTTTTTCAAGTCGCTAACTGCCTCTCTCTCATTTTTATAAGGCTTGGGCGTTGGTGCAACAGTTTCCTTTGTAGGACTGTCTGTTGCAGATTCCATTACTGGTTGTTCTGCCATTTTAATCTCCTATTTTTTATTATCATTTGTTGCAAGTTTTCCTGTTTCCATTACACTTTGCAACTGCATCACAACAACTTCTACCATTCTTCTCATGAGGAAGATGTTTTCTCGTTGTTCCGAATTTTTAACATCAGAATTTAACCATTGTAATTCTAAATCCTGACGAATCTTTTGAATAGCCTCTACAAATATTTCATCTTCTAATATTTCTTTGGCTTTTTTTCCTCTTTTTATTTCTTGTTCTTTATCCACTATCTACCTTTGTAAAATCCACCTAAAGTAGTAGAAAATCCTGATCCTGTACTATGTGGACTACCTGATAAATTTCTAGCTATGTTTTTAGCTATAGCTGATTGATAGGCTGTATTATCTCTTTTTCCATCATCTTTTAAAAGACTTCCTAAATTTCGTGAGATTTCTGTTCCTTGTTGCCCAGAATTAACTTGTCGTGTTGGAGTTTGATATACAACATTACCTTCAGTATCAGTAATATTAACACCTTGTTTAGCATTACCAACACTATCTAACATAGTTCCAACAGTTGCTTGATTTAAACCATCATCAATCATAACATCTCTAACTTGATTTAAGTAATTTTCTGGTGAGTAAAGAGTAAATAAATCTCCACCACCTTTTCCAAAAGCTAAAGGATTATCTTCAAAAAATTTTGATTTAGTTTGATCTATTAAAGTGTTCATAGCTTGACCAAATTTTTCTTCTCTCCTTTTAGGGCCTCCTGTAAATTTATCAAAAAGTGATATTCCAAGAAAAGGTAGTACGCCTTTATTAGGATTAAAAGTATAAATTGGGTTGCCATCAGCATCTACGCCTGATTCATATTTGTTCATAAAATTCATAGCACCAAAAGGATTTGATAAATCTTTTTTCATTTCATCATACATTTTTTGACTATCAGTTCTTGTATCTTCTTGAGAGTCATCTCTGCCTGAATTTTGATTTGGTTCTTCATAACCAACATAAACACATTGTTTAAGAATTTCATCATAGACATATCCTGCTTGGCAAGTAGGAATACCCTCATCATCTATAACTGGTGCTGTGTAAGATTCAACAGGGTACATATCTGTTTCATTGGCATAAAAACCTTCTGGTGAATAAGGATTACGAAATACACCATATTGGTTCATATCCATTGGACTCATAGGCGTACTTGCAGAAACATTTTGTCCTAAATAATTATTGATAACTGATTGAGCATCTGTGCCTTGCATGAAAGGAGTAAAAGCCATTATCTTTTTCCCTCTGTCATAATAGCCGAGTCAATTATTTTTGTTGCCAATTTTTCTTTTTCCATTTTTCTGCCTTCTTCTTGTTTAATAATATCGGTTGCTAGTTTTTGTTGATCTAAGTCTAGTTTTTGTTTTTTAAGTATTTCATCAGCTTGTTGCTTTTGTGCTTTAAGTTGTAAATCAGCTTGATTTTTTTGTTGTCGCATTTGTAAATCTTGTTGTGCTAATTGAATAGCAGGATCAGGCTGTTGAGGTTTTGGTGGAGGTGGAGGACTGGTAGCAGGATTGTTAAAAAACTCATTGGCGTTTTTATACCCTGCATTTTCCAAATATTTTGATAAAGTATTATAAATCTTTTGTGGATCAACAATACCCATACCCCCTGCTCCAATTAATTTTTCTTGAACAGCTAGGACTCTCCCTAAAACTTCTAAGCGTTGATCTTGAGAGCCACTTCCCAAACCCACTTGTACTGTTGCATTATATCTATCAACCCATTCTCTAGGGTTCATAGATACAAACTTTCCTCTTAGTTGTATAATGCGTTCTTGTTCTTGATGTTTGCACACTAAAGTTAGTATGCCTTGAAATAATCGTTTAATGCCTTCTGAAAAATTACGAGCAATTAATTCTATTCTTTGTGTACCTGCGTTCATCATTACATTTGTTGATGTTGCTGTCGTATGTGATTTATTAATAACATCAGGATCTAGTCCCATTTGCATTTTTGTTACACCAGATCTAGCTTCTCTTATTTGATCTATTTTATCTATCATAGCCAAACCTTCTTGCATAAAGTTTGGTGTTGTCATTGGTGTTACTGCATTAGGAGATTTAACTCTTACAATGCCACCTGCTCTTGAAGTAAGTAAATCATCTATGTTTGCTTGACCATCTACAACAATGTTGCGTGAATTATTTTGTAAATACGCATTGTTTAAAATTTGTCTAAGTAATGTTGTTTTAACTTGCTGTATATCGCCAATTAAATCATACATGGAAAGACCATAGAACCTATGAGGCATAGGAACTGGTGATACCATAGCAAAAGGTACTTGCTCTATTTCTTCGTTTTCTAAAACATGATACGCATTTGCACCATTACCACCTACTACAATGTGGCGTAATTCTGCTATACCATCATTATCGTAGTCGCATTTCATATAACAATCTACAACCTGCACGACAGTTAAAGCAGGATCTATGTTCTGATATTCTTGTGGCATATCAGCATCATCATAGGCCCTTCTTGTAACAGCCTCGTTATTATAGAGGTCTTGATCGGCAGGAGGTAGTTTGTCTATAATTTTTTTATCAAAACCCATATTGATAAGTTCTGATCGTGTTTTAAATACTCGTTGTCCTATAAAGTTACAGTCATCAAGACTGGTCGCTGTTGAGGTTACAAGTATTGTTTCAGGAGGAACTGACTCTATGACTACTCTCCCATAGTCTTTAACTCTTTTTACTCGTACATTGAAAACTACTTCATCAAAATCAGCACTATCAATATCTAATTCTTTTGCTTTTTCTTCAACTTCAATTACTTCTACTTCAGTATCGGCTAGGAGTGCTTGATATTCTGGTTCAGTTAAGTTTTCGTAATATTCTTTTTTTTGTTCTTTGGTTGTTTTCCAATAATATTTAACAAATCCATTTTTAGATATTAAGGCATCTTTAAACATAGTATGCAAAATAGCGTACCCATTATTATCAACATTAAAAATGTGATTAATAAAATCAGTTGCTTGTTCGGCATATTCTACATCTTCAGGGCCAGTAGGCTCAAAGCGTACAATTTTTTCACCTTGTGTAAAGACACGCATCATGCTTGGCAAAATGTTCTCTACAACCTCTAACATATCTTGTGAAACAACTTGAGATTGACCTGTTACTTCATTTCCCATAGGTTCACCCAAATAATACTTTAAGGCGTTCCTGCGTTGTTCGGTAAGATTACCACCATAAAATCCTATGGAGTTTGTGATCTCCTGTGAGATTAAAGCTAATAATCTATCTTTTGTTAATTTCATTTATACTATTCCTAATTTTGGATATTTAATTTCTGTATTCCAGTTTTTCGTTTCTTGTAATCCAGTACAAAGATAACGAAAAGCATCTGAACTATGAGAAGTCCAATTATGCTCTGGTCTATTTTTAGCTACGCCCTTGTCATCTACAGCCCATCTGTATTGACGAAGTGCATCTAAGCCTTCTTTTGTTTTATCAAAATCAAAATAGCATCTTGCTAAAGTCATGCGTACAGCATTAATTCCATCTTCTATACTCATCTTAGGAACTATGCTTGTAACAAGACCTAAAGACTGTGCTATTTCTACCCTTGATTTACCTGTTCCTATTTCTCTAACATTGGCATCATGTGGCAAATAGTGTGTATCGTACACATACTTTTTGTCATCTAATACATTTGCGTAATATTCTAGTGATTCACCACTATCTTCAAAATAATCTATGAGATGAATAGCTGTTCCCTTTTGCTGACAAAACCAAATTGCTGTTTTATCTTGCATACCTAAATCCCAAAAAGTATTTACTTTTATTGTTGGATCATAAGGTACTTTTGTTATGCGTTTTTCATCATCTGCTTTATTTAAGCCTAACGCATAAATAGAGCCAATCGCATTACTCTCAAATGAACACTCATATTCACTTTCATAAATCTCAGGAGGCATCATTTTTTTTGCCTCTGCTAATTCTTCTTCTTTGACAACTTTTGTTTCACTTGCTTTAAATAACTTGGTGTACCATTTCTCATTATGGACGCCATGTTGATACAAGTCAAAAAAAGCATTGTGGCCTTGAGGAGTGCCTATGGCAATCATAAAGCCTTCCCTGTCCGATAGGGCAGGTCTAATTACTTCTGTCCACATTTTCGGTGGCATTTGTGCTACCTCATCAAGAACTACCCCATCTATATACAAACCCTTTAGGGTTTGAGGTCGTTCACAACCTAATAGCTGTATTCTCCCCCCATTAGGAAGTTCTGCTCTAAGTTCTGTTTCATGGTAATCCATGTTTGGTAGTATATTCGTATAATATTTAAGATAATCCCAAGCGATCCTTTTTGCCATAGAATAGGTAGGTGCTATGTAATAATAGCGTGGTCTAGGCAAAGGACATTGGAGGCACTTCTTAATCAGTTCGTTTATAGTTAAGACTGTTTTTCCAAATCGTCTATGACAAACCAACACATTAAAGCGTTGTAAGTTTTCGTGTACTTCTTGTTGTAATTTTCTAGGTTTGTAGGGGATTACTATTTTGTTCATTAAACATCTTTCTTCTCCCCCTTCAGATGATCTACCATACTAGCGACATCTGTATTTTTAACCAAGTTATTACCTGCACTTTTAGGTAATACAGTTTTCTGATTTATTTGTTTAACAAACTCAGAAAAGTCTAAAACCTTTACTTTTGCCTTTTTCTTTTTCATAAAAAACCTTTAAGAAGTTGTCCCCCAGTTGTAATGGGTAGCGTATAAATATTTAATAAAGGGAATGGGGTTATACCCTTACAAGATCTTCAGTTTAGGTTCAAACTAGAACCAATAACTATAAATCATAGTAAATTAATCGTTATATTCCCTTATTATTTCAATAAGTGTTGAGTTTATGTTAGTTTTTATTTTATTTTTAATAAAAATAATAAAAAAGTAAGATCTTTTAAGAGAATTGTTAAAAGATTTCTTCTTTTTTACAATCCCATGCAATAAATCAGATCTAAAACCTATATAAACCAATAATAA
>VTLG01017117.1_pt1 | contig 11967 bp, 26 predicted proteins | sample 4694571 | NCBI WGS metagenome assembly VTLG01 (sample SAMN12604809, study PRJNA352737) | marine metagenome | biome: ENVO:00000447; feature: ENVO:00000209|ENVO:00000569|ENVO:01000036; material: ENVO:00002151; isolation source: viral sequences binned using virsorter ... | reverse complement strand
TTTTACAACTTCCTGTTGTTGATTATCCATTTTACCTCCGTATGAGTTTTATTATTATTTTGAATTGCCAAAATATTTGGTTAAAACTTAAATTAGTAATTAATATTTCTGCAATCATAAATTAAAAACAATTATTGAATACAGTAGAAACACACGATTTTAAGAGAAAATGGTTTAAGTACATCGGCTATAATCCGCATGATGGGCAGAAAAGATTACATTTTCCAAAGAAGGACTCTGCCTCGTTTTTTGTGAACATCTGCGGTAGAAGATATGGAAAGACAACAGCCGCCTTTCGTGAAGCAGAATTTATTGCGGCACAACCAGACAAGAAGGTTTGGTTAGTTGGTTTGTCTTATAAGAAATCTCGGTTGATGTTCCGAGAAATATGGAAAGATATGGTTGTAGGACACGAAAATGATGTGGCTAGTGCAAGTGAAAAGGAACAATTTATTAAATTCAAATGGGGCTCTGTAGTAGAGGGAATGTCAGCTGATAATCCTTCAAGTTTAGTGGGCGAGGGTTTAGACCTATTGATTATTGATGAAGCCGCTAAAATGCCTCGCAGAGTTTGGGATATGTATCTCTCACCAACATTGTCCGATAGAAAAGGGAAAGCAATATTTATCACCACGCCACAGGGCTATAACTGGGTGTACGACCTGTACTTACTCGGAAAAAGCGACCCAAAGTGGCACTCTCTCCAATCACCCTCATGGACTAATACCCATGCTTTCCCTCTCGGACAACAAGACCCCTTTATTCAAGAAAGAAAAAGAAATTTAGCAAAAGAGATATTTGACCAAGAGTATGGTGGGGAATTTTCTACATTTGAAGGTAGAGTATATCCATTTAAAAGAGAATTGGATTGCGGAACATTTCCTTACAACCCAAATTTGCCTACATATTGCGTTATTGATTTTGGATATAGAATGCCAGCCGTTTTATGGATGCAAACATATAGTGCTGGAGGAATAAATCATATTAACATCATTGATGAGATTATTCACAAGAGAAATATTGCTACAGATGCTTTAGCAAAGAAAGTTAAAGCAAAACCTTACGCAGTGCTTGTATATTTCGGAGACCCAGCTGGTTCTCACGTTCAAGGACAGTCGGGTTTAGGTGATATAGAAATTTTTAGGAAGAATCGCATGGCTATACGTTTTAAAAGAGATAAGTTGAGCAGAAATATTGCTTCAGGAGTAAGTTATGTCAGAGGATTTTTTGAAAGTGCCGATAAAATAAGACGAGTGCACGTTGATGAAAAATGTGTAGGAATAATGGAGGATTTTGAAAATTATCGTTATCCAGAGGCTGTAGAGGGTAAACATTTACAAGCCGACCCATTAAAAGATGGTTACCACGACCACGGGTGTGATGCGTTTAGATATTTTATAATGAATCGCTTCCCAATTAAAAATAGAGAAATTATAACAGTGAAAAGGTAATATTATGGAATTTATACCATTAACCCCAGCCGAGATTGTCTCAAGTTCATTAAAAGAGTTTAAAATGCTTCAATCGAGAGCTAGGAGGGAGCAAGTAAGAAAATATTTAAACTATTATACTGGTACTTCGACTACGCAGTATATAGATGACTACTTTGGAGAATCATTTAATGAAATACCTCCTTATGAGGCTAATTTTACTAAGAAATTTATTAATAAGGTTAGTAGAATCTATACAGTTGGTGCACAACGAAATGTCAATGGAAAATATGACGAACTTACCGAGGGTAAGGATGTAACAATGAAGCATTTGGAAAGAATGACTCGTTTGGTTGGTTCTATTGCTGTTCGAGTAATGTTCAATCCAGAATCAGAGCGTTTCGAGTATAGACCTGTTTATTATTTTGACCCGTACTTCGGAAACGACCCATTTAATCCACAAGCAATTGTATATCCAATGAATCTTCCTGTAAATGACCCAGAAGATGCAAGAAAATTGCAATTTGCTTTTTTTGATAGTAATAATTTTAAAATTTATGATGCAGAAGGTGCTATTTTACATAGTGAGTCACATAATTACGGAACATTGCCTTTTGTTTTCTTACATAGAGAAAATCAGATAGATTCTTTTTATGTTGAGGGTAGCTCAGATATTGTCAGTGCAAATGAGCACGTCAACATTACAATGACTGAAATGCAACTTGGTTTACGTTTCCAGATGTTTGGTCAGCCTTGGACAAACCTAGAATCTGACAAGCCAGTATCTAGAACAGGAAGTGATGAGATACTTATGCTTGGTGATGGAGGTTCGTACAATATAGCGTCACCCGGTGGTGATATTCAGAGTGTTATTGACAATGTCAAGTTTCAGATAGAAATGGTAGCACAAAATCATCATCTTTGGGTAACATGGGCAGAAACTGGTGGAGAAGTACCATCTGGAATTAGCTTGATGATTAAAGACCTAGAACGACACGAGGATTTCGTGGATGATATTGAATTGTGGCGTGTCTATGAAAAAAATCTATATCAAGTAGAAAAAGCCATTGCAGAGTATAACTCTATCAAACTGCCAGAAAAATTTGCTGTAGATTTTGGAGAAGTTGAGTATCCAATGACAGTTCAAGACCAGATTATGAGAGATGAATTTGATTTATCTCATAATTTGACTACAGAAGCAAAGCTTATGGTAAGAGACAATAAAGACCTCTCATTAAAAGAGGCACAAAAATCAATAGACGATAATCGAGGAGTAAATGAGCAAGGAAACCAACAAGGACTCTTTAATCAACTTCGCCAAGGAACTTGATAAGTTAAACGATGTTAATATTACCCTAAAGGGTAATATAGAAGCTATTTTGGATGACCCATTGGTTTGGGCGGAAGAACAAGCGGTTAATGCGGTTGGTCAGAACTTGGAACGATTGATTGATGCAAGAGAGCTTGGAGAAAAGTTTATGAAAGATATAAATGGAACTTGATTTAAAAAGCAAAATAGATATACTGCCAGATAAAGCGTTAAAAGAAATTAAAAAGCTTTATAATAAACACGCTTCAGATTGTGCTACCTTAACAAAGAGAATGATTAAGGAAAATATTAATAAAGGGTTAGGTGCTGATGGTAAAACTCTTGCCAAATTAGAAGATAGCACAAAAGCGATGAGAAAAGTAAGGGGGATTGCTGGCAAAAAGCCTTTAAAGGCTACTGGTAACTTATACAAAGGCATAAAAACCAAAAAAAATCTTGTTTTAAATACGGTAGAGTATGGTCAATATCAGAATGATGGATTTACTCCTAAAAAGATGCCAAAATTTTATAAAGGTGAAGATGGCAAAGTTAAAGTTGCTGTTGGAAAAAAAGGAATATATTTTAAAGATAATGACGATAAAATAAAAGTTCCTGAGAGAAGATATTTTGATGTACCAAAAGGTTTTTTTAAGAGTCCAAGATATAAAGCTTTACAGAAAAAAATGTTTGATGAGGCGGCAAAAAAAGCTCGGCAAATGAAAAAGGAGATTTAAGTATGGAGACTTTATTAATAAGTTATGGCTAATGAAAAAGACAGATTTTCAAAGCTTGATAGAAGAGATAGAGAAATTGTTAGATGGGTCACAACAATTCTCAGCGGAGAGGTTCAAGTCTTTAATGCAAGAATTAGACAACAAATTGAGATACTTAGGGGAGCTGGGCTTTCAGAACAATCAATTATTGGGCTTCTTAGCGAAGACCTTATCTCCAGCGGTAGAATCTTTGGAGAACTCAAAAATTCTATTAAGCGAGGAGTTATTGGAGGAGTTATGCAAGCATCACGCAGAGAGCTCTATATGGGGGGAAGCGTAAATTATAGATGGATAGTTGCTAATGGTGTTGAAAATTGTAAAGATTGTATTGGAAGAGCTGGGGAAGTAGATACTTGGAATAATTGGACTCTAAGAGGTATGCCCGGCACAGGATGGAGCGTTTGCAGAGCAAGTTGTTATTGTCAAATCGTTCCAGAAGAAACAGATATAGACAATATTATAAATATACGAGGTAAGTAATGCCATACGGAAAAGGTACATACGGGAAAAAGAGGGGAAGACCTAAGAAGAAGAAGACTAAGAAGAAGAAGTAGATTCTAATTTTTTTAGTTTGTTTAACCAATCTTCTTTTTTACCTTTAGACCATCTGCCGGGAGGGAGCGGTTTTAAACCAACACCTTTTGCCCGTTTCAACAGTTGATAGCGTTCTCTTCTGGCATTTAATTGTTTGGCTTTCTTTTTACTTTTTGAAATAGCTTGTTGGAGGTTCTTTTTTTCTTTCTTTTTACGCTTTTCAGGGAAATCGTTTTCAGGGTTTCTTTCGGGTAATTCTTTTAGGTTAATTTCTTCCGCATCTATTATTTCTACCTCATCGAAGTCCACTTCGGCTTTTAAAAACTTCTCAAATGGGCTATCTACTTGCACATGAACATTCTTTACTAACTTTCCACTATGCTCTAATACTAATCTCCCAGCTTGAACATTACCTGAGACTGCCTCACGAATCATAGATTCTAATACTAATGGCAGCTGAGAGCCAAACTTTGTCATATAAGCATTATAGACCTCATCAACAAAATGAGGGTTCTTTTGCCAATCCCATATAGTAACATCGGTTACACCGACATGATTGGCTATTTCTTTCTTGGTTGCAGATGGATTTAAGGCTATAAACTCTATTGCAATACGCTGTTTAGGGGAGAAACTTTTGGATTCGGAACTGGGTTGTAAAGAGACACTGTTATTTAACATACTAATCCTCGTAAGTTACTGTTTTTACTGCACTTAGACATATAAAGATTCTAGTTGAATTATTATACTTTCTTTATATAATATATAATATAATTAATGTATGTATATAACTTAGCAACGAAAGGGTTATTAGTCATACTTTAATTTCTTTTTAGGATAACTAGCTTTTTGGTTATTCTCTACTCTAATCTGAGGGGAATGCTAGTATACACACACCTCAAAACGTGATACGCCCCCCCTCCCACATACACAAAACATACACAGATAAAAGACATAGTTTAAAAGTGGGGCGGAGGTTAGGCGATGTTACCACAGCCCAAAACAGCCCCAAACACAGCCCCAAATAAACCCAAACAATGACAAAGAAACAAAGCAAACAATTAAACCGCTACAAAAACACAGTAAAAAAACAAGTTCCCACCGTACGCATATTAAGAGGTGTATAAATTAAATTTACATTTAGTGTAAATTATCTTGACATTGTAGATAATAGTCTTTAAGATAGACCATGAACTTAGTTAATATTTTAATTAATCATGAAGAGGAGTTTAAAACATGGAACAATCAATAACATTTTTATCAATAATGCTAATAGCAATTGGATTGCCAATTGTAGATAAAAAACTATCATATTTTTTTTGGCAATTGATAAAGGTAATTAATAGAAAACACTATCAAAAATATATGGAGGTTAAATAATGGATACAGTAAAAAAAGCACGTTTAACAATTGACTGTTTAAACAAATTAGAAAACAAACTATTAAACAATATTGACAAAGTAGAGAAGAAAATAAAAGCTTGTATCAATAATTTAGATAGTTTAGGGAGCAATTTAAACGGTATTGAAAGAACATTAAACGATAATGAAATTGATGTTTGTTTTAGTGAAATTGACGAAATACGCTTTAAAGCTGAGGACAAATGCAACGAATTATTAAGCTTTTTTCTTAGTCAATTAGAAGATGTTAGGACATGGATAGAAGATATTAAAAACGGTATAGAAGAAACAAACCCTAAATATAAAAACTATTTAAACGCAGATTTACAAAGCTGTTTAAATAGGTACCCAAAAATACAAAAAACAATAAACAAGAGGAGTAATTAAAATGAAATATCAAATAGAATGTTTAAAAAATGAAATAAAACGTATTAATCTGGATAATTTGAAACATAACAGTTTAAAATCTAGCGTTAAGAATATAATCGATAGGTTAGAACAAATAGAAAACGGGAAAAAACCATATAACAAACCTAATTATTTTTCTAACGAACACACAAAAAAAGTACAATTAAGAAGAGGAGCTAAAAAAAATGAAATATAAAATATTAAAAGATAATCAATTAATCGAAAAAGATACAAATTTTACGCCTATTGATAGAAATAAAACGCTTGACTGTATTGAATACATGAACGATAAACGATTAAATAAATATTATGATTGTTTTCAGTTTTCAAGAGGCGTAGAAAAACGCTAATTAAATAAATAAAGAGGAGCTTAAAAAATGAATAAATCACATCTAGAACTCGAATTAAAAAAGTATAAAACCTTGTACAAAATAGAAAAAGAACATAGAAAAAAGATTAGTAAAATGTTAGATGATTTTTTCAAACATTTTAAATTTACCAGCTTAACACAAAAAAAGAGACTTAATAAAAAAGAGGGGGTTTAATTATGCAATTATTCACAAATAAAACAGATAAACATAAAATATTAAAAGTCAATGCAATTGTATCATTTAATAAATCTTTTCAATTTGTACAAGATTGTATTTTCACTGAAGATAGTTTTAAAAACAAAAAAACCTTTTTAGATGATTTGCAGATTAATCTGGAATTATCAAAAAAAGAACTTGAAGAAACTATTAAAATTAGCTTTGCAATACATACAGATAACAAACTAAATAAAAATCATTGGTTTTTTAAAATGAACGGGAAATTTTACAAAGATGATTTAAAAACACTAAAAAAGGGGAGTAATTAAAATGAACATAACAGTAGAAGTTAAAAACGTATACGGGCAAGATAGAATTTATCCTATTTGTTCAAAAGCGCAATTATTTACACGTTTAACCAATACTAAAACGCTTTCAACGTGGGACATTAACCGAATAAAAGAGCTAGGATACACAGTAAATGTAAAACCAATAACTTTGTAAAGTACGAAAACGGGCGGTTTTTCGCCCGTTATTAACTAAAAAAGAGGAGCTAAAACCATGAGTAAATATAATTTACTTTCTGACCCAATCACCAATTACAAAGCAAGTAAAAATCTAAAATTAAATGTTGATAGCTATTTTTTAAGCTTGGCGCATAGCGACATGAGCGGTTACAATGTTTGTCCATTAGCTAACCAAATAAACAAAAATGAACAAAATAAAAATAAATCTAATTGTTCTAGTGTTTGTGTGGCGGATAATGGAAACGGACGCTTTCCCAATGTACAAAAAGCTAGAATAAGAAAAACAAAGCTATTTTTTGAAAATCAAGCCGTTTTTATGGATTTACTAGTTAAGGATATAGAAAAAGCTATTAAAAGCAGCCAAAAAACGGGCAACAAGCCAACATTTCGGCTCAATGCTTACTCGGATATAATTTGGGAAAAAATACGTTTAAGAGGGTTTAATAAATCATTTAAGGAAGGTAAAAACAACTGGAAAACTATTTTTGAAATATTCCCAAACATTACCTTTTATGATTATACAAAAATACCAAATAGAAAAACGCCTAAAAATTATGAATTAACGTATAGTTTTTGGGGCAATAATAGACACTACAAAAAAGCATTAAAAAACGGTTTAAATGTTGCAATGGTATTTGATACCCAAAACAACAAAAACAATCCCTTACCGCTTAAATTTGACGATAAAAAAGTAATAGACGGAGATATTACCGACCTGAGAACTAAGCAAAATGATGGAAATAATGTAATTGTGGGATTGCGGGCTAAGATGAGTAAAGCAAATATTGAAAAAGAACTTTCAAAAGATATTTCTTTTGTTGTTAAATCTTAAAAGAGGAGTTTCCAAAATGCATAAAATAAACGGGCTTTTAATTTGGCTTTTAAAGCGGTTTAATGGTAAAAACAATGTGATTGTCTGGCTATCATATCCGAAAAAATGAACGGTTTTTTTTTGTGTATGATTTGTGATGATGTCGTATAACATATATTATGTATAATTGAAATGAACAGAAAAACGCTCCAAATTGGAAAAACTGGGTATACATCCTTATATCTGGGCATCAACCAAAAATTGTCCTTATATCTGAGCCACTACCAAAATTTGTTTTTATATTTTGGGTCTGTTATAAAACCAGAAAGTTCAAAAATTAAAATTATAGGGTTCAAAATTTAAAATTATAAAGAATAATGAATAAAAAACAAAAACATATAAGTAATAGAAGTAGATATTATCAAGGACAGGAAAGAGAATTAAACAAAGAGGGTAGAAGCTTACAATCTATCCATGAATGGAAATTTGTTGATAATATTTATTATTATATGAGAACAGAAGAAGGAAATTTATACCCACCGAATATATGGGGCTTGTATAATAATGGTGCTGTATGCTTAAAATGTAATAGAATTGAATGGATAGGAGATGTAAAAATGTGGGCGGTTATAAATGGAGAATTTCCACCCAAAAAAGGATGTATAATAAATAAAAAAGAGGAGTAAATAAAATGAGCAAAAGAAAAAAGAAATCCGATTGGTGGGATGAACACGTTACTGTTATGACTATTTCGGGTGATAAAAAGTTGGAAAAACAACTTAATAAAACACTGAAAGAAAAAGCAATAAAACATTTCGCAAAAAAACCAATAAAAGAGGAGTTATAAAATGAGTGAAATAGAAATTATAAAACACGATGTTCTAAAACTTATTGACAAAGTTGAGCAGCTTGAACAAATGATTATAAACTTAACTTATAAAAGAAAACAGGAGGAAAAAGATAATGCCTGATATTAAAACCGAAGAACTTAAAAACGACTTTAAAAGACTCTTTAAGGTTACAGGAAACATTGAGGATAAACTAGCAAACCTGATTATAAATCTTATAATATTGTTTATATTATTTGTAATATATAGCAATTCTTAAAAATGTATAGTACATTGTTATATAATAGAAAGAGAGTTATGAATAAAGTAATAGAACACTTAAAAGAAAATGAACGTAGTTTATCTTGGCTTAGTAGGAGATTAGATATGTCAAGAGTGACTTTATCAACGTGGGCAAATGGTAAGGTTATACCTAGCTATGCTTATAAATTAGCTATATGCTACGTTCTAGATAAGCCTTATGAGGAGTTATTTAAAGAATAAAAGGAGGTTATATGCCTGTAACAATACATGGTAAAGAATACAAGACCGTAGCCGAAAGATTGGCTGAACTACATGGAGCTGATGATAGTTGGTCTTTAACATCAGAACTTCTTAGTTCTACTGAAAACGAGGTTATAATTAAAGCAACCTTAGTTTTTGATAATGGTAGAACTTTTGAAGGAATCGCACACGAACATAAAGGAGCTTCTTATATTAATAAGACTTCTTATGTTGAGGTTGCTCAAACTTCAGCTTGGGGTAGAGCATTAGCGTGTGCTGGATTAGCTGGAACTGAATTAGCTTCGGCTGATGAGATGGTAAACGCTTTAAGGAATCAGAAATAGCTGTGTTCCGAGGCACAGTAACAAAGGACTTGGTTGTTCTATATTCGGTTTTTGGTTTGTCCGTTTTAATAGACAATGAAATAACATCTATGCCAAGTCCTTATATTTTGGGGGAGGACAATGGATACCATCCCATCCCCTTCCACAACTAAAGTTGTCTTCCCCCAACAAAGAATTGATAGAATCTTTTGCTTTAGCACAGCATTATATGGGTATAGGAATTACCCTACAAGTAAAAGAAAAATATGTAGGGAAAAAAAGCTTAGTTGACTGTAACGACAGTGAACTCAAGCTTATAATAAATGAGTTAAGGAGGACTTATGCAAAACGCAACAACAATAGTTAAGAATCTTCACGAAAAAATAGGAAGCCTTTCAGAAGAAAAACACAAACATCAACTGAAAGCAATTCAACTTCGTGGTGTATTAAATAGCATAATGGGGTTAGTTGAGAGTGCAATTACGCATGAAGAACTTTCACAAGAAGTTATAAGAGACATATCTAAATTATTAGATAGAAGATATGATTTAATAAACGAGGAGAGGTAATGGTAAGATTCTATATTTTTATTAGCACAACGGTTGGGTTCTTGTTGGGTGTAATTCTTACAGTATTAATTATATCCATAGAACATAAATTATTTTAACAAAAAGGAGTTATAAATGGGTAAAATGGCAGAGTATTATGAGGAAATGAGACAATTAAATAACTGGGATGCTGCTGATAGGCACTATGAAGAGGAAAAGTTTAAAGAACATTATAAAAAGGGGGATAAAAACAATGATAACAGAAGCTTATAAAGTACACAACTTCAATAAAAACATATCTAAAATAGGATTAATAAGATTGTATAAAAGATTGTTGGCTGATAAAAGGATAGTAGAAGGCGGATGTGCCCATAGAAGACTAATAAAGATGATGAACGAGTAACAAAATATAGTGTTTTATCCTATTGACTTAGGTTGGATTTTAATCGTATCGGCTTTTATACTATGGCTGATACTTATAATAAGAGGAGTAACAAAATGAGTAAAAAAATAACAAAAATAATGATAAATGATATTGTAGTTGATACTGCACAGCCAAGACAAGATTGGAGAAACAACGAAGCAAAGCTTGAAATTCTTTCAAAAGACATTGAAAAGAACGGCTTATATTATCCAATATTGGTATCACCTTATTATACTAACGATAATAACGAAATCGTTTTAGGGGAAAGAGCTTTAAAGCATAAGGATAGAAAGTGGTGGATTCTTGATGGCGAAAGGCGTTTGAGGTGTCACGAAACCTTAAACCTTAAAACAATAGATGCTATAATTAGAACTGAATTAACCTTATTAGAGATGATGAAAATACAATTTGCATCTAATACAAAAAGGCTATCGGTTACTATTGTAGAGATGTCTAAAGCAATTCAAAGATATAGAGAAGAGTTTGCAAAAGAAAACAAAGGCTATAAAGAATCCGAGCTTATTGATTCGCTATGTGAACTAACTGGATATTCTTCTGTATATTTTAATTCTGTCGAGGCAATTAACAGGTCTGATGTTGACATGAAAGAAAGGGTTTTGTCGGAAAGAGTTGGTGGATATGCTCCAATAGAAATTGAGTTAGCCACAAAAAATGAAAACTTTAGAAGAGGGTTAACAGACGCTTATGTTGAATCAAAAAAACCTATAAGCGCTTTAGCCCCAAGGGCATTGAGGCATGACTTGAAAATGGCAGAAAAAGAATCAAACCTAAATCCAAAAAAACAACGGACTCTGGCTTATCAACTAATAAAAGAGTTCACAACTCAGAATAGTTCTACAAAAGATAAAAAACCTAACTATTTGTTATACCAACATGAGGCTAATAAATTTTTTAGGACTGTTCAACGATGGAATCTTAAAGGCTTGAAACACGAAGAGGTTGCAGCCCTCATAGGGGTTATGGAAAACATCTATAATTATTTTAAAGAAAACAGAAGGTTGAATAATCAAATCTTAAAAACTAATAGTCATAATTATGTCAACGAAAGATAAAGATTATTTTGGTCAAATGTGGGGAAATAAACTTTATATAATGAGGTATAAAATGAAACCAGAGAAAATAACTTTTAATCCTTATAAAAATGAATATGAGAAGCTACTGGAAGACAAAAAGAGGGGCAGTATGTTATATTTTCTTATATTTACAATTGGTATGCTTCTAGGAATGATTATAAGTATTTTTGTTGGATATTTAGTTTGATTAAAAATTATCACGAAAGGTGTAACGTGATACACTTGGTAGTGATAAGTGAATAAGGGCGTAGGGTTGGCGTTCTACGCCCTAAGATTTAGAGGAGCAATATGAAAAGAGAGTGGAAGGGAATTTGGATTCCCAAAGAAATATGGTTAAATGAAGATTTAACTTTGCAAGAAAAAATATTCCTTGTAGAAATTATGAGTTTGGATGGAGAAAATGGATGTTTTGCAAGTAATGATTATTTTGCCAAATTCTTTAAAATTAGTAAAACAAGAGTATCGTTAGTTATCAAAAGTTTGATAGGTAAAAAGTTCCTAAGTTCACATATATCGAAAGATATGGGGAAT
>VTLG01001450.1_pt1 | contig 11967 bp, 12 predicted proteins | sample 4694571 | NCBI WGS metagenome assembly VTLG01 (sample SAMN12604809, study PRJNA352737) | marine metagenome | biome: ENVO:00000447; feature: ENVO:00000209|ENVO:00000569|ENVO:01000036; material: ENVO:00002151; isolation source: viral sequences binned using virsorter ... | reverse complement strand
GCGCTCTGCGCAACGACCGCTTTTTTGTGATCATTTTGAAAAGTTAGACGATCAATATGTCAGTGCGCTATGATTACAGCAACTTACAAAGTGAGGTTTTAAATGGGTGATGATTTACGACGCGACCAGAAGACGAATAGACGCAGAGCCAAGAAGGAAGTAAAGCGCAGCCAAGCTGCCGCAGGTGCCAAGACTAAAGCGCCAAAGCCGCAGGGCTTTGATCTTGCGATGTCGCTTTTTGAAGGCACCATCTTTGCGGCCCAGGCCAAGCGCATGTTCAAGGCAGTGGGTGAGCCAGACAAGAATGTGTTAATAGCAGCGCACAAGATCAATATGACTTTTGTCTTCTTGATTATGGCATGTCAAAAAGAGTTGAGAGCCAAGCGCAACACGGCTGCGGCTGAGTCAATCGCGGCATACTTGGATGAGGTCAGAAAGAATGCAAAGGTAGTCAAGGATCTGGTCAACTCCATGATGAGAATCCGTCAACAGTACTACGATGAAGACCATGAGAACTCACCAGACACCATCGAGTTGATTGGTGCTGAAACACTGCGCAGCCAGTTGACCACATCAACGCACGTCTCAACTGTGAAGCATTAAACAGTGCAACTGATTCTGCCACCATACGCAGAGGTCAATGGTGTTGCAGTGCCACCACACCCAAAGCAAGCAGCGTTCCACGCATTGCCTAACATCTACAAGATGATGCGTGGCGGCCTGGGATCAGGCAAATCACACGCAGGTGCGCGTGAGTTAATGTGCGGTATTCTTGAGAACTATCAAGCAATGGCTGCGCGTGGTGGCCATGGGCAGATGCTCTATCTTGTCGGCGGACCTAGCTATGACATTCTGGAGGTGGGTGCTTTTTTCCATGTGTGCAACTGGCTTGACGAATTTCAGCGCATCAACGGCTGGAAGCTGGACAAGCGTCGCTTGCTATCTCATCCACGCAAGATCGAGTTGATTGGTGATCTGGGTGTCATCAAGTTTATCAGTCTGGATCAGCCGCAAAAGTACGCTGCCGCGACCGCTTCAGGGGTCTGGATTGATGAGTCCGAACTGCTCTCATCAAGCGTCGAAGCCTGGACCATGCTACAAGGCAGGTTGCGTGACAACAGGGCAGCACGTCGATTTATGTTGGCAACCTCTAGTCCACGCGGGTCACGCGGATTGGCCAAGATGTTTGAAGACATGATCTCAAACGGGAACTCAGCCTATGGACTAGTTGTGTCTTCAAGCTATGACAACCCAGGCAATCCAAAAGAATATGTTGATAACATGATCGCTTGCATGAGTGATTATGAAAAACGAATGCAGATTGATGCAGAATTGCTGAGTGACAGAAACGCGATCTATGGTGCTGAATTCTGTGAGGTGCAGAGCATCAACACACAGTGGCGCTATGAACGCGGTGAGCGCTATGAATACAATCTAGCAATAGACTGGGGCACGCACTATCACTGCTTATTCATCCAGCACGATAGAGACACAGGCGTTGATACTGTCTTTGATGAGACCATCATCACAGGCTGCATGGATGAGGAGTTCTGCCAAGCTGTGGTGCGTCAGTTGAAAACCAACTGGGGACTTGAGCCAGGAGATCTAACTGATGTCATCGCTGACTATAATCCGCGATCTGCAAACTTCACTGCATACAAGTATTTCAAATCGCAGGGCAGAGGCAAGGTCAGACATAGACGTGTGCGTGATAATCAGGATCGCTGGGCAGGTATCAATACAGTGAGATGGCGTCTGCGTGATGCCAAAGGCGTCAGGCGTTTGATGTTTGCCGCACACCTTAGAAAGAACACCAATCCGCGCGGTGTGCTGCGCTGCTTTGCAAACTACGCATTGAGTGAACGCAGCGTTCAGGGTGAGCGCGTGGTAACAGACAGACCAGTGCCTGATTCACCCTACAGCCACGCTTGCGATGCACTGCGTTATTACTTGTGGATTCGTGAGAGTCACAGAAGATGGCATGACAAAAAAGCAGTTGTTGCTAGTATAGCGGCATAATGTGGAGGCGTAGCAGATGCATAAAAGTGATGTAGTTCCAATGAATCAAAACGCAGGTCTATGGGATTCAAAGGCTAAAGCCAAAGTGCTTGAGTCTTTGAGGCGTGCGCAGTTCTTACACTTTGAGCGATGGCGCAAACAATGGGGTCAACTACATGCAATGTACGATGGCGAGTTTGAAGCAATCATCAAAGAGCGCCTTGCATTGACGCATCCAGAACGCGCAAAAGAGTTGTCACACTCTTTGCGATTTGTGGACATTGTGCGCGCATGGGTTGAGCGTCTGTCTGTCATATTCCACAGACCAGCAGAAACCTTTCTGCACAATGGTGATGGCGTGCCATTGGATGAAGATCACCCAGCTGTCAAGCAGTGGCGCAAAGACTCCAAGCAAATCAGGCTGCATGAAACACTAAGCCAGATCGAACACTGGACCAACTTGCTAGGCAACGCATTTGTGCAAGTGGCCTTTGTCAAAGGCAGTGAACTGCGCTGGATGGTTCACAGCCCAAGGGAGATCTGGGTTGATCAAGATCCACAACTACCAGACGAGATTGAAGACGCATTCATCACCTGCAGCATACGCAAGCCACTGGACACCATCGGCGCACATAGCACAGGCAGCTTCATCACCTGGACAAAAGAGTCAGGTCAATGGATGTGCTGGGTGCATGACGGTCACGGCAAGCAGATGGTCAACACGCTCTTTGCTGATAACGTCAGCCAGTATGGTGGTCACCCATTTGTTGTGTTTAGGCGTGAGCGTCCATCACCTGGATCGTTCTATGTGCCACCATCAGAGTCACTGCTTGAGTTGGCAATAAGCTCATGCTTGAAGATCATTGATTCAGACTGGATCAACCGCTTTCAGTGCCACAGTCAAGCGGTGATTGTGGGCCACATTGCTGACGAGTTCCCCACCATTGGCCCAAGCAGGGTGCTGCACTTTCCAGACCGAGACTCATCTTTTTCATACGTCAGTCCAGGCAGCGCAACGGGATTAGCTGAACTGCGTGAATCATTCAACTTTGACTTGCGTCTTGCAGCGGTTGCGGCTGGCATGGCTCCAGATACTTTTGAGCCACAATCATCAACGCGGAACTTGGCATCAAAGCAGCTTGAGAATTATCAATTGACGCTCAAGCGTGAGAAGGCGATCCCGGCCTATATGAACACAGTTCACGAGTTGTGGCGCGTGCATAAGCGTGTTGCTGATTATTGGGCAAGCGTCACAGGTGATCGCGTGGCTTACGGTGATCTTGAGCTGGGCATGAACTTGGCACCCATCCCAACAGTGCAGGATCGCTTTCAAAGCGTTCAGGCTAACATTCAAGAATTGAACGCAGGCTTAACGTCTAATGTTGAATTGATCTCCAAGCAAGAAGGCTGCACACGCCAAGAGGCTTTGAGACGTGCAGCGCAAAGAAACAGAGACGCGATCGAAGTCAAGCGACTAGCGCAAGAAGATGGCGCAAGTGCTGAGCAGGTGGTTGAGGTTGCAACTGAATCAGTACTCAACGGTGCGCAAGTGGTTGCGGCTGCTGGCATTGTTGAGAAGGTTGCTGGAGGTCTGCTGCCGCGTGATTCAGGTTTAGGCATGATTCAGATCCTGTTCAACTTAGCGCCACAGCAAGCGCTGTTGATTATGGGTGCGGCTGGCACTGGTTCATTTACGCCAGCCACTGAAGAGAAGCCAAGCGCAGAGCCGCCATCAGTCAACTTGCCAAAGGCTGACGCACCACCACCATCACCAGCAACCAAGGCGGCAGCGGGTCAAGGCGTGCCACGTCCACCCAGTGTGCGAAAGGGTGATTGATGCTTAGCGTCAAGATCAAGAATCCGCGCAACAGTCTGTTCACTAAACAGAGAATCAGACGCACTGCAATTCATGAGGTGGCGATCACAGCGATCAACCAAATCAGAACGCGATTCATCAAGACGCAGACTGATGGCAAAGGCAGGAAAGCAAAACCACTCAGAAAGCGGCGCGGCTTTCTAACGGCACACGACGATCCACGCTTCACATCCATTGGCAAGATCGTCGGCAGAAAGGTCAAGGTGCGTGTTGACAAAGACTACCCAACAGTTAAGCGCAAGCTAGGTGCCAAGCCTGTCAAGAACTTCAGCTTGACTGGCACAGCCTGGAAGAGTCTTAAGGCCAAGACCAAACAGATCCCAGGCGGCTGGGTGATTGAGTTGAATTTCACGGGCCAAGTCAAGACGGGCAAGATCGTCAAAGGCACAAAGCTCAAGCAAGTCAAGCGCAAGCGCAAGAAGGGTGGTGGCTTTGTCAAGGTCAAGCGGCGCGTGCCAAAGATGGTGACTGTTAGCTTTAAGAACAGAGACAAGGCAAAGCAATTCCAGAAGCACAGCAAAGCACGCATCACGCTGCTGTCACTAAATGACGCAGAGCGCAAAGAGCTTGCGCAACTGTACGCAGAAGCGATCACCTTCTTTGGTCAAGCAGGTTCAAGGTCAAAGAAAGTTAGACGCAGATTTAGGCGCACGCGTTCCAGATGATAACTTTGTTTGCAATATATTTTTTCGCGCGTTAGTGTTTCAGATAAATAACCACAGCCATGCAAGGCGGGAGTCAACAGTTCCATGAGTGAAGCAAACCAAACACCAGCAGCACCAAGCGCAGACCAAGCGCAGCAGGCTGCACCACCAGCGCAGCAGAGCGCACCACCAGCGCAACAGCAGTTGCCACTTGGCGCATCTGCGCAACCAGTACAACCAGCGCAACCATCAAGCAGCATGGACGCACACGCGATGGCCAAGGTGATGGCTGAAAATGAAGCGATGAGCGCAAGGCTGAAAGAGCTTGAAAGCTCTATTGATAAAGACGAAAGCGCAAAGCAACAAGCACGCATCCAAGCGCAGCAAGCGCAGAGTCAAGAAGCAATTGACGCACTGAACACACAGCTTGCAACAGCCAATGCCAATGCGCGCAGCAACGCTGTCAAAGCTCACTACATGGGCACACTTAAATCAGACGCATACCTGCAGCTTGTTCCAGGCGTTGAGTTCTTAGAGACCGGCGCACTGAGTTCAGAGAGCGTTGAAGCTTTGAACGCTTTCAAGCAAACACACCCTGAGCTATTCAACCAAGCAACCACAGCCACCACACCAGTCAGCGCATCAGGTGCCAACATGAGTGCTGATGGTGTGACTGATGAGGTTGCAAAGGTGCTTCGCGCAAACCGCATTGCATTGCCAGGGGAAGCAGGACACTGGTCGAATAGAAAGAACGTGGGCACCTTTGCAGACATCTTAGGCCACAATGCTGGCAAGACTCCAAACCCAGTGAATGGAGGCAATTAAGATGGCAACAAAGAAAGGCAAACAACAAACGCTTTCAACGCATGACGCAGCCACGCAGTCAAAGCTTGACTACCTAAGCAAGCTGGGCATTGACGCAAAGCCCGATGACTTGAGCGGCACACTGGTTGATCGATTCGATCACAGTACTGACAGACCGCAAGAGGTCATTGGCAATGATGTGCATCCAGGCTTTGACTACTACCGCGCAAAGAGCAAGCAGAGCATTGATCACTGTATAGATCGCGGATACATCCAGCTGCCAAAAGATGCAGACATTAGGATGCGCGGCGGGCGCACAGAAGATGAAGTATGGCTCGCACGCAGCAAAGAAGTCAGCGCAGCCTTCAACAAATCCGAACACGAGCGACGCCAAGCCATGAGGCGCGGCACGTTCCAAAAAAGCACACCACTTCGCGGAAGTGATGCAAATGTTTCTGAAACAATAACTCGCAGCGTCAATGAATGAGAATTGTGCTGCATAGACTTGGAGAACAACTCTAATGGCAAACGCAGACAATGCTTTTGGCTTTAAGCCTGTGTCACCAAATCCACGCGCAATCACTGTGCGTGCCGGTGGTACATTTTCAACAGGTGATGCACTGATGTGGTCGTCTGGAAAACTCGTAATCCATGACGCTGGTGCAAATCTGGTTGCCGGTGTTGCAGCCACAGATGGCGAATCTGGTGAGACCGCGATCATGTGGTCAGACCCTAACTGTGAATTCATCGCGCAGTGCTCAGGCACTTATGCTGAAGACACGCACGATGGCACACCCGTTGATCTTGAGGGCGCGACAGGCGCGCAAGAAGTCAACGAAAATGCAAGCACGCAAGATCACATGATTGTGCTTGGCCACCATCCAATTGCAGGCAGTGAAGAGACAGGCGCAAACGCTGTTGTCCGTGTCAAATTCTTAGAGCACGCATCTGGCGCAGTGCCAGCTACGTCATAGAGGTAATCAATGAGTTATACAATTGCTTCAAATATTTCAGGCTTTCTCTCCGCAGAGAATCAAGAAGCCTTTCTCGATGGATACATCGGTACGGATGATATCGATCTTGGTTGGCTGCGTATGCAGACCACTAACCTTAACCAAGTTGTAAACCACGGTCTCAACACTGTTGGTCAGTACAACACGCAAACTGAAGGTCAAGCGATCAGCACATCTGCGCTAAACAATGGCTTCAAAGCTACCTACACTCACAACACGGTGAGCTATGGCTTTGCATTGTCTCGACGTGTCAACTTGACACTTGATGCTGCTGCCAAAGTTGCCCTGATGAATCAGCTGGGACAGTCTGCAAGGCGTCGCATTTCTTCTGATGCTTACGGCATCCTAAACGATGCAACATCCACGGCAGGACCTGATGGTAAGGCTTTAGCAGCGGATGACCATCCCAGCAGTGTTGGTAACATGGACAATAGCTTAGCATCTGACCTTGACTTTGCTGGTCTTGAAGTTGCGCAGCGCACGCTGATGCTGCAGCAGTCTGACGACGGGTTGCTTTTGGGCAACCGCGCAACAGTACTGATTGCACCACCAGCCAAACGCGCAGCGGCTTACCAAGTCACACAGGCAGAGTTTGAGTCTGCCGATCTGGGCCTGCCCTCAATCTCAAAAACCTTTGGATTACGGGTAGTTATCGCGCCTGACCTCGACGACAGTTCACGCTGGTTTGTGATCGATGAAAAGACCGCACGGTTGAATATGTTCGTTTTGCAGGGTCCACAGCCGCAAGTTGTGGAGATTGCTTCTGATTCTATGAATTTTGAAGTGACCGACATGATGATCTACGCAACTGGATTTGACACTTGGAGAGGTGTCGTTTCTAGCAGCGCTTAGGGATTAGGCAAGGCAGCAGATGAATGATGAAATTATCAAAGATGTGGGTGGGGTGCTTGTGCTTGACGCAGCACAGCTCGCACGTCCATCTGCTGCCTATGTCACACTCTATAAACCTGGAGCAGTTGAGCTAGTTGCTGAAGCGGCTGCAACCATTGACGCAGCAACGCAAGCACTTCAATCAACATCAAACTCAGGGTCAACCACCATCCACCTGGATGATTCATCTGATTTTGTGGTTGGTAGGCGTTATGTCATCACAGCCGATGACGGGCGATCTGAATGGGTGCGAGTGGTTGCAAACAATCAAAGCACAGACAAGCTGACCATCGCGGGTGAGCTTGCGTTTGATTATGCAAACACCACATCAACCATCTTCTCAACACGCATGACAGCCACTGTCAGCGCAGCCAATGCAGCCACGCTAGATGAAGGCTATGAAGCACGCTGGCGCTACACGGTTGACAGTGTTGAGCAGCGCATCAACACAGGCTTTGATGTTGTGCGCTCTGCATGGATGGATGTCGCGATTCCAGCCTATGAATTCAAGCTTGTTGCAGGTGACTTAGCATCAAGCGATTTTGAAGACATTGAACGCGGTGGTCTAGACTTTGCTGACGAGATAGCTGAAGCCGTGGCAAAGGTTAGACGTGAGGTCTCTGCGCGTGGCTATCGTCCCGCATTGTTCAGGACTGTCAGCGTATTCAATGAAGCAGTCTGTCAGCGTCTGTTACTTACCAGCGCAGAGCGTGGTGAGAACGTGCCATCGGCGTGGCAAGATGACATTGCAGGCTGGCTTGATTTGAGGCGTGAAGTCTATGATCAAGTGCTAACGGTCGCATTGAATGCGCAAGCCAACTACGATGCTGATGAATCTGGCGACGTGTCAGACATTGAGCGTGATGCGCGTCTTGGCTCAATGCGCATTGTGCTGTGAGGTGGCTAGATGCTAGAAGGATCTGCCACATTCACAAACACGATCGATCAAGTGGAAGAGACCACAGCAGACACATCATGGTCAGGCACCAAGCGTTTCAAGCATTTGGCTCAGGTCTACGATCCGGTCGATATGGCAGATATCAAGAGCGCAACGCGCAAGTTTATCTTGCTTCCAACAGGCACACGCGCCCTTCCTTCGCCATCATTCCTGGGTCAAGAGGGCGAGATGACAAGCGTCATCCAGCGCTTTGATCTGTATGTTGCGTACAGCCAAGGCAAAAGCGCACTTGATTTGTTCAAGGTTATCATTGAAGACGTTGACCAAATTGGTCGCGCACTGATGAAAGTGGCAAACTTTAACACTGGGCTTGAGCGCAGGATCGTGGATGGTTATTCAATCGATCTTGATGATCAAGGTGGTGTTGCATTAATAACAATTGGCGTGGAGTGCAGGTACACTCCAAGCTACACATAGGAGAGTTTAGACATGAGCAGCACATCACCAAAGCTTGCGGGAATTGGACGTCTAAGAATTGGCGTTGAAACAGACTACGGCGACACAGCCTCGACGCTGCGTTATGTCAAGGCTGAGACTGTGGATCTCTCAGGGCTTGAATCTGAAAGCCTTGAGGATGTACACATCAAGAAGGCAGACTATCAGTCAGAGCGCATCATCGGCCCAAAGCTTGGCACCATCACAACCACGCATTTCTTGAGCGGTTGGAAAAGCACACTGCCTGCTGCAGCGCCTGCATTTGATGACGAGTTTCACAGCTCATCAGGCACCACAACAACAGGCTGGCACATTCTAATGTCAGCAATAGGATCAGCGCTTGGCAACTGTGAGAGCGATGGTTACACAACCACTGTCGACACAGGTGCCAGCACCACCAGTCAACTCAAGGGCACTGACTTGACAAGCTTCAAGGTTGGTCAGCCAGTGGCATGGTCAACGGCTAACGATGGTTATCAAGTCGGCTGGGCAAAGACTGTGACTGACGCAACACCAGACACGCTTGACCTGTTGCAAACTGCTGTTGCAGTTCCAAACACCACCAGCCTTTATGGCGCGTTCTACGCATGGCAGACAACTGGTGCGGTGTACCATGACATTCAGCACGATGGCTCAAACACCATCGCAGGTTATACGCTTGAATATCTTGGCCACGATTCTGACGATAAAGTGACCGCTAACGGGTGTCTCCCCACAAATTTAACACTCAGTTTCGTGGTCGGAGAGTTGCCAAAAATCTCGATCACTTGGGGTGTTGGCCATTGGACTGAGGCATCAAGCGGTGGGCTAGGCGGCGCAGCAGAGTCAGAGACGTGGGATCACCCACTACCTGAGGCAGTCATGGACGGCTGGGTAAGCAAGGGCACCAGTGCTGCAACCACTATGCGCATCAGCTCACTGGAAGTTGACTTGCAGATCGAGCGTCCAGCAATACTTGATGCAAGTGCTGAAAGTGGCGTCGGTGGATTCGGGCCAGTCAAGCGGATTCCCAAACTGAGTTTCAGTGTATTCCGCGATTATTCAGAAGAGGTGGTTTCTTGGGAAGATCAGGAAGTGGAAAGTTACGTCTTCACCTTTGGAACGCAGCCAGGGAAGATGATTTCTGTCTGCTGCCCAGCTGGACGCATTACAGAATACCCTGCACGCGGTGAGTCCGATGGCTCTGTCACATCTGAAGTTGTGGTTGTGGCCAATGAATACACAGGCGACACAGGCAGCTTGGCGAGCGATGGCACGGATGCTGTTGATAGTGACTTCAGGATCGGATTTATTTAGAACATAAAGGCAAGGTGAAGCTATGTCAGAGATTCCAACAAAAGTTAGCGATCGTGTATCTGTGGTCAGTTGGTTAGATCCGGCGATCAACTATGAAGATCCAAATATTGAAGAGACGTTGAAAGCCTACTTTCAGATGGCTGTACCAGACGCATCAACGCTGCCACTTCGTGAGGGCGCGGTTCCAATTCGCTACACGCTCAGGCCGTTGACACGTCGCGAAATGGCCATTTGTGAGAGTGAGTCAAAGCGCACTGAGCTTGGTGAAGATGGCGAGATATCAGTTATCCACAATGATGCAATCTTGTCAGACTACATTGTACGCCATGCGCTGTGCGGCGTGGATGGTATTGACAACTGGAAGTCATCCCAGGTGCAATTCTATTCAGCCAAGATCCTGAACGCCGAAGCGTTGGATCAATTGGATCAAGAGGTGATCGATCACTTGGCTTCTGTGGTCAAGCGGTGGTCATCGCTCGAAAAAAAAACACGCTCGCGCTTTGGCTTCTTGCAAGACAAGAGCAATGGAACAAGCCAGACAAGCGAGGCGCAAAGCCATTCGACTGCAGAGTCTGTGAACGCAGTGAAAGCTACAGATCCATGCACGGGTGCAGACAGCCAAGAAGCAGGCCAAGAAGCTTCGGACCATTCGAGTTGACGCGGTGCCCTAACCACTACCTGAAGATCGCAGATTCTTTGCGTGATGCCATCATAAACACTTACACTGATTTCAAAGCGGGAGTTGTTCAGCATTGGCCAGATTCGTTTGCAGGTGCGGTTGAAGATGGCGTCAGGTTTATAAACAATGAGATCAACGCTTGCCACACTGAGATGATGCAAGAGAGTCAACGAAATTCAGAGCAACGTGCTAAGGTGTCAACAGCAACGCGGAGACGGTAAACCACATGGCAGGCACAAACCAAGTTCAAGCAATTATCGAACTGATTGGTGAAGACAAAATAACCAAGATCGTCGATTCAGTGGAGCGGTCATTTAAAGACATCCGCAAAGAAGCAAAGCGCAATAATGAATTAACCAAGAAGTATGGCAAGACCCTTGGCAAAGTTGCCATTGCTGTTGACAAGATAAAAAACCGACATAGCAAGACAACGAAAATCACAGGCTTATGGATAGTGAAACTGCACTCAGCCGTCGCGCTTTTGTCTATGGCAAAGCAAGCAGCTGAAGGGATGGTCGCGTCCCTTGAAGAAGCAGGTCAGTCAATCGCGATTGAGAAGCGTTTTGCATCGCTTGCAGACAATGCGCAGACGCTGCGCGCAGAACTTCAGAAAGCTTCGGGCTTTCAGATGGACACCACATCTCTTGAGCAGTGGGCAAGCAAAGCAAAGCTTGCAGGGATGGAGCAGGGCGAATTATCGCGCGTGCTGAATATAGCAGTCAAAGCTGCAAATGCATCGGGTAGGGATAACTTAGAGGTTGCAAATCAGTTGCTAGACTCCTATGTCAAAGGCACTGGTGAAGCACTTGAGCAGCTTGGTGTTTACGCTGACCTGCCGCGTAACGTGGATCTATATGCAAAGAGCGTTGGCAAATCCACCACAGAGATCACAATTGCAGAGCGTCGCGCGGTGCTTATGCAGACAGCGGTAAAGGGTTTGGCTGATTCATTTGGTGACGTGAATATTGAAGGCACGCCACTTGGCAACGCCAGAACAATGGCTGCTGAGATCGCAAATATAGCTGACACAGTGACACGCACAAAGGCTCAGTTCATGCAGTGGGTTGTGGTGATGGCAGGTGGTCCAAAGACAGCCATTGAGAGAATGAAGGATTCCCGTGATGAAGCTGACAGAACAGTCAAGCATCTGTTGACACTATCGCTGCAAGCGCAGAAAAACCTACTGGGTCAGGGGCAGAAGTTCAGCAAGCGGCTTGAATCTGATTACCAGAAAGCTTTTGATCTGATGAGCAAAGACGCCGATTTCAGGCAAGCAATACTTGGGATAGCTGAAAAGGAAGGCGAGGCGGAAAGGCTTTTGAGTTTTTCAATTTTCGGCCACATGAAAGCGGTTGAAAAAGACAACGCTCTGC
>VTLG01007338.1_pt1 | contig 11969 bp, 18 predicted proteins | sample 4694571 | NCBI WGS metagenome assembly VTLG01 (sample SAMN12604809, study PRJNA352737) | marine metagenome | biome: ENVO:00000447; feature: ENVO:00000209|ENVO:00000569|ENVO:01000036; material: ENVO:00002151; isolation source: viral sequences binned using virsorter ... | reverse complement strand
TAAAGGCTTTGGTGATGCTGTTGTGAGCACAGATCCAACAAGGTTGAACTTGTTTGGAAGACCAGAGGAAGAGTTTAAAAAGTTTAAGGTTGGAGATTTTGCACTAACAACAAGACGAGGTGAATTACTAACGCTGCCTAATGGTGAGACTGTTGAAAAGGCATTTAGAGGAATAGCAGCAAAATCAAGTGAAAGACTAGGTGGAGCAATTAGGCAAGGTGTTTTATCAGGTGAAACAAATGTCCAGATTGCAAGGCGATTAATGGGGCGTTTGAATTTTAATGAATATGCAAAGGAGAGCACAAGGGCTTTTGCTTTAGCAGGAAACCAACCATTAAAGCTTGCAAATAATCAGATCAAAACGATTGTTAGAACATCAATTAATCAAGTTAGTAATGCAGCTAGTCAAAGTGTTTATGCTGCAAATAAAGATGTTGCTTCTAAATATGAATATGTAGCGACTCTTGATAGTAGAACAAGTTCAACATGCCAGAGATTAGACGGTCAAAAATTCGAGTATGACAAAGGGCCAACACCGCCACAGCATTTTAATTGCAGGTCTACAACTGTACCTGTTATTGATTATGCAGCCTTAAAAAAAGATTATCCAACATTAACGCCACCACCTGAGACAAAGATCACAACAAGACCAAGTGAAACTGGTCGAGTCCCTCAAAAAGAAAGTTATGGAGATTGGTTATATAAACAACGGGCAAAAGGAACTAATAACAAATTAAAGGCTTATGAACCTGGTCCATTGCAAATTAAAACTTTAGGAGTTGAAAAGGCAAAATATTTTAACCGGTTGGCTGCAAAGAGTAATGGTAAAGATGCTTTAAGGCAGGTTATTAGAAGTGATGGAACAGAGTTAACGCTCGCAGATTTAAAAAAGAAATATGGCAAGCCGTCAAATATTAGATCTGTTCAAGATGTTGTACCTGATGTTGCGACTTTTGCAAAACTGCCTAAAGGTGAACAAAGTACAATTAAATTCTTAGATAATCTAAAACTAAATTCTGAAGCAGAACAAAAATATTGGAAATCAGCCAAAGCTTTTAACTCTAAATTAATTCCAAAAGATCAATTTAAAACAATTACTCCAAAGCAATTAGCTCGCAGGATTGAAGACAACAAGATTGCAAAACTACAAAAGAAATTTGATAACAAAGCAAAGAAAACTTTACAACCTAAAAAAGAAGTTAAACGTGATAACAGGAAATGGAATGATCCTAGTTTCCTTGATAAAAAACTTGCAGGTGAATCAAAAACAAGTGCAGTTCGTAAAACTTCAGGCTTAGGTAAGACAAAATCTGAAGATTTGATGTTTAAGCCAAAGGCAGAAGAAATTGGTTTAACAAAAGCTAAATTTAAGCAAACAGAAGAAACTATAGGGCAATGGTCAGGCAGTGACTATTTTCAACTACGTGGCGTTCAGTTAAATCAAGCACAAACCGTTGGCGCTCAATTAAATCCTGCTCAAATCAAGCATTTAACAAGGTATAGGGACATTAGGGCTAGGAATGAGGGGGTCCGTAACGCATGGGGTAGATATGCAGATCAGATGGAGGATTATATTTCAAAGGCTCCTAAGTGGAAAGGAAAACCACAGGATTTATTAGCAGGGCAAAAAGAACCTGATGGAACAATTTTTAGAGGAATAGGTTTCCAAGACAAAAGAATTGTTGAGTCAATTGTTGAATCTTACAAAAGAGGTGATGCCAGTTTAACAATGGAAAGCTGGACTGCAAACAGAAGAATTGCGAGTGGTTTTTCTGCTGATAAACATTCAGTAATGATTAAGCAAGTCAATAAACATGGAACATCTATTGAGCCATGGAATGGTTTAGCAGAAAAAGAAATTGTTCAACCTAGAGGGGTGCGTTATAAAGTTCTTTCTGCGGAAACAAAAGAATGGGTTGAAGAAGGTGTTGAACAATCCTTTACAGAAATTACTTTAGAAGCGTATTAATAAGCTTCAGGTGGTTTCTCTGCAACACGAGTTATTTTTATGCCTAATTTTTTCATGTCTTTTGTTATTTCTTCATCCGTTCTTTTGTCTTCAGGATCTATTGAATAACCCATACTAAGATCTGTAAACCGTTCAGAGGCTCTATCTTCTTTTGCCATGATGGGGTTGAATTGATATAGACATTATTACAGGTAATAGGAGTAGAATCAAATAAGTTGCTTTTATTCTTATGTATGGCAAAAAGACACCTAAAAAAGCTATAAAGAAGAAGAAACCTTATAAAAAGTAATCATGGCAAAATCTTTACTTGAGAGATTATCTGAAGCAAAAGGCAAACCAGCCAAAAAAACAAATGAAAAGAAAGGTAAGAAAGAATGAAAAAAGGAACAAGAGTTAGTTGGCTTTATCAAGGCGTTCGTACTTATGGAAAAGTTACGGGTATCGCTGGTAAAAGAGCTTCTATTAAGACTGCATCTGGAGGAACAGTTACTAGAGTTGGAACTGATAAAGATCCTGTAGTTAGAATCAAATCAGAATCAACAGGTAATGCTGTATTAAAAAAACAATCACAACTTAGGGCTGCATCTAAAAAGAAATGAGCATAAAAAAAGGCGGCCATACTTTTGAGCGTGTTGATAAACCGATTAGAACACCGAGCCACAAAAGCGGAAAATCTCACGCTGTTGTAATCAAACAAGGTGAAGGCTATAAGTTGATTAGGTTTGGTCAACAAGGAGTTAAAGGTAGTCCAAGAAAAGATGGTGAGTCAGATAAATCAAAAAAAAGACGTATGGCATTTAAAGCTAGATTTGCTAAAGACATTGCAAAGGGCAAAACCAGCGCAGCTTATTGGGCTGATAAGACTAAATGGTGAAAAATAAGTATTATTGTTAAAACCCCACTTTAAATTTTATGTCTGAAGAATTACAGCGACCAAACTCACCAAGTCCTGACACTGAGGCTTTAAAAGCTGAGATAGAAGCTTTAAAAGCTAATAATGCAAAACTTTTAGATCAGAATATTAAATCAAGGCAACGGGAAAAGAATGTTCCTGATGGTGTCGATGTAAACGAACTAATTGCTTTTAAGCAAAAGAAAGAACAGGAAGAGTTGGAAGCTAAAGGCCAATATGAAGAAGCAAGAGAAAAATTAGCAAGTCAGTATAGACAAGCGGAGGAAGAAAAGAACAAAGAAATTGAAGTGTTAAGGCTTGAAAAAAGAAAGCTAGAAATTGAAGCGCCTGCTGTTACTGCTTTAGCTGATGTTGTCCATGATCCTCAATATGTATTAAGCCGTTTAAATAAAGATCAACTTTCAAGAGAACCTGATGGAACAGTTGTTGTAGTTGATGGATACACAAGAACACCTGTAAAAGATTGGGCTATTCAACAAATGCCAAACTGGGTGCAAAAACATTCCAGACCTCAAGGCGGTGGAGCTTCTACGGTAAAAGCATCTACAACAGAATTTGTTGCAGCAGGTGAAAAAAATCCATTTTCACCTGATAATTTTAATTTGACAGAACAAAGCCGCTTATATAGAACCGATAGAAATAAATATGAAATGTTGAAAAACGCTGTAAAAGGTTAAGATATAAATATCTCGGTTGTCTGAGTCAGGGGTTGTCCCCGCTTTTTATAAATAAATCAATTTTTTAGTATTCTCCTATGAGTACCCAAAGAAGCGATTTAATTATTCCAGAGGTTTTTACCCCCTATTTAATAGAGGCGACAACCCAGACGGATTCATTCTTACAGAGTGGAATTGTCACACCTTTGGCAGAATTAAATCTTTCCTCTGATAGAGGAGGGGATTTTGTAAAGATCCCATTTTATGCAGCTAATTTAAGCGGCGATTTTGAAGTTCTAACAGATAGCACTTCATTAACACCTGGCAAAATTACTGCTGATAACCAGATCGGTGTTGTACTTCATAGAGGTAGAGCATTCAGTTCTAGAGACTTAGCAGCATTAGCAGTTGGTGGCGGTCCTGATCCTATGGCTGCTATTGGTAATAAGTTGGCAGCTTATGTCAACAATCAAAAGCAAAAAGATTTGTATTCTTGCCTCACAGGTGCTTTTGGTTCTCTTAATGCTAACGATTCAAATAGTGCTTTATTTACTCATTGCATAGATTCTGAATCAAGCGATACACCAACAACTTTAAGCCCTCGCCACGTTGCAAAGGCTCAAAGTATTCTTGGTGATCAAGGTCAGAAATTGACCTCTATTGCTATGCACTCCAAGACTTATTACGACTTGGTAGAGCGTAAGGCGATTGATAGAATTTACGACAACACAGGCGCACCTGATACAGGCGCAACTGCTGGTTCAACTGCTGGTGCTTTCGCTGGTAGTGCTCAAGTCGGTTCTTTCATGGGTCTAAATGTCATAGTTTCTGATGACATCCCAACAACAGGAAGCGGTGCAACCACTGAATATTCTTGTTTCTTCTTTGCAAATGGTTCTGTCGTAACAGGTGAGCAAGCTCCACAGCGTGTTCAAACTGATAGAGACATCCTTGCATTAGAGGAAGCAATGGCTGTTGATCTTCATTACATCTACCACCCTGTTGGTTTGAAGTATGCAGTATCAACTGTTAACCCAACAAGATCTGTTCTTGAAACTGTAGGCTCTTGGTCGAAAGTCTACGAAACAAAGAACATTGGTATCGTTCGTGCAACTGTTGTTTCTAACAACGACTAGGAGTAATTAATTATGCCATCACTTTTTGACGTAACCGCTGGTAAAGCTATCGGTTATGTAGACGGTGGAACCGTCACCCAAGCGACTAACAAAGCAACAGCCGTAACGCTCAATACTTTGTCGGGTCAGATCACAATGAATAATGCTGCATTAGCAGCAGCAGCCGAGGTAAGTTTCACACTTACTAACAGCAAGATTGCTGCAACTGATGTTCTTATTGTGAACCATTCCTCTGCTGGTACAGCAGGATCATATTTAGCTCAAGCAAATACACTTGCAGCAGGATCTTGTAAGATTTCTGTTTCTAACGTATCTGCTGGCTCTTTATCTGAAGCGATTGTTATTTCATTCGCAATCATTAAAGGTGCTTCAAGCTAATGTCAATATACGCTTTTAGGCGTATGAGGGAGCAAAACGAGGCTGCTGAAAAAGCGGCCTCTGCTCTTTTAGAAAAGCCAAAACCCAAACGTAAGCCAAGAGCAAAAAAAACAGAGGTAGAAAATGGCGATCAGTCTTGATGCAACTGTAGGCGGTGCATCCGCTAATACTTACGCCACCTTGGCACAGGCAAACGCCATTGTTGAGGGTTTGATTGTTGATGATGATGTCCAAGCATGGGAAGCTGGCTCAACAAGTGATGACTATAGAAATCGTGCTTTATATACAGCAGCGCAAAGGATTGATAGAGAAAGATTTTTAGGTGCAAGGGTAGCTGATACACAAGCACTTCAATGGCCGAGGTCAGGAGTAAGAAAACCTGATACCTATACAAACCTTTATGGCTTAAGTTTTCCTAATCGTTTGGTTGCTGATTATTACACTGATACAGAGATTCCAGACAGGGTAAAAAAGGCGCAAGTTGTTTTAGCTGTTTATTTAAATAATAATCGTGATGCTTTAGGACTATCAGGACTAGAGAATTTTAATGCTGTTGCTATTGGTTCGATTAATGTAACGCCTCGTTTCTTTGGGGCGGTTGGTGCTGATCAAGTGCCGCCTTTGTTTCAAGAATACCTGAATGGGATTAGAATCAGCACACCAGCAAACATCTCAATCAAAAGGGCTTAATTATGGGTTACGGTTACGACTATCCAGCAGGCATTATCATTACAGATACAAATGCCCATACAGGCAGGTTTGGCAAAGTTCATTGCTTGACTGCTGCTGAAGCAACTTTTGTTGCTGAGAATCTTACAGAAAACGGATCATCCACTATTAATGGCATCACAATGGGCGTTGGCTCTGAAGTTTGTGGAGTCATCACAAGCATTACTCTTGCTAGTGGTCAAGTTATCGCTTATTCCTTGTAATGGGTCTTGCTTCTTCTCTAAAAAAAGCAGCATCCAAGAGTTTAAAAGCTCTTGGTGGTTCTGTAACAATTAGAAAAGTAACGGCTGGAAGTTATAACACAACAACGGGAGCGATCAGCGAAAGCACAGCAGATACAGTTGTTAATGGTGTTCTTTCTGATGTTGGCAATTCTGAGGTTAATGATTTAATTCAGGCACAAGATAAAGTTTGCGTCATTTCAGCAGGTGATTTGGATTATGTGCCAACACCTAAAGATCGTGTTGTAATTAGTTCAGTTGTTTATCAGATTGTGCAGATCAACACAGAAGAGCAAAACAATACTCCAATTGCTTTTACTTTGTTTTTGAGGTCGTAATGACTAGAAAAATAAGGCTAGATCAAATTGATGATGTAATGGCCGAGGCCGTTCAGAAGTTAGTTAGAGCAACAACATTGGAATGGTCAGCAAGGGTAAAAAAAGCAACTCCTGTTGATACTGGGCGGCTAAGATTGGCATGGCAAACAGATGTATCAAAGCCATACACAGGCACAATTCTGAACAATATGGAATATGCAGAGCCAGTTGCTTATGGTCAAAACTTGCCACCTTCATGGGGTGGACAATATCGAACAAGACAAGCAACAGTAAAAGGTTATCCAGAAATTATTGGAAAAGAATTAGAAAATTGGGCTAGGGGAGAATATGAAAAAATCAAGAGAGGTATCTAATGGCAGCCGTTGACCTAAACACAATCAGATCAACCATTGAGGGACGGTTAGCAACAGAGCTTGCAAGTAGTCCTGTTATCCCTGTTGTATTTAATAATATGGCTTATGACTCAACAGGTGTTGAATCATTTGTTCAGTGCCAAGTTAGTTTTGGTGCAAATGTTTATTTAACTCAATCAAGTGATTCTCATAATAATGTTGTTGGTTTAATTCTTCTAAATACTTACACCCCAGAAGCGACAGGGGCAGGCGCAAATTTAACCATTGCAAAAAGAATAAGAGATTTATACAACCGCCAAACAGTTTCAAGCGTAATTTTTGATGCACCAATTGGGCCAGAGTCATTAACGGGTGGGCCTGATGGTTTTTACCAAACACAGATTAGAATAACTTTTGAGGTCTTTGAAAATCTTTAATGATGGAAATCACAGAAGAAATGCTTGATGCAATCGAAGCTGTAAAGGGTCGAAGAGATCCAGCTTATTGGGATCCTCGTTGTAAGAGATACATGGAAAAAAACAAAACAGCCGCTAAAAATGTAAAAGATACTAAAAAAGGTTAATATACCTGTAACAACTTTTTTTTATTCTCATGGCCGCTATTAAAGGTGATGTTGGTAAAATCATGTTTGAAAATGCTGGCGGTACTGAGGCCGATGTTGCAGCAACTAGATCATGGTCTTTATCCGTTACTAAAGATACTCACGAAACAACAAAGCAAGGTGATACTTCTAAAACATTTATCGGCGGCTTGATCTCTGGTGAGGGTTCAGCAGAGCTTTTATATGATCCAGCAGAAAGTGGCGCAGGGTACACAACTTTCATTGATGATGTTTTGACAACAGGTGATGCAGGTGACGCATTATTTGAGTTGTTCCCAGACTCATCGACTTCAGCGAAGAAGATTGGTTTTGCTGGCATTATCACAGGTGCAGAGTATGGTGCAACGCTTGGTGAAACTCAAATTATCAATGTTTCATTTGTCACCACTGGTGCAATTACCTCTGCTATTTAGTAGCTTTTAATTAAACAACCCCTAAACCATGTCAACAAAAAGAACAGTCAATTTAATCACTGAGGCTTTCAGTGATGAAATGTCAAGCCGCCGTAAATATGAGCTAAAGAATAGAAACGGTGAAACAATTGTTGATTTGTATTTCCCTCCATTAACAAGGCACGACAGGCAACGGGCGCAAGCATCAGCAGGAACAGACGAGGCTTTGACTGTATCTACTCAATTGCTTTGTCAAATGGCAGAATTAGAGGATGGCAAAAAGGCGTTTAACTTGGCTGATGCACCAAATTTACAAAGAGAATTACCTGAAAATGTATTGAATGAAATTGAGTTATTTTTGTTTGATGTTCAAATTGATTTAGATACAGCAAAAAAAAGTTAAAGGGGAATAATTGGCTTTACTTTGAATTTTTCCTAGCAACAGAATTAGGCCAAACAGTTAGTGTTCTTAGGTCATCAATGACTGAGGAAGAACTTATTTATTTTGCTGCTTATTACGAGATAAAAGCGGAGGAAGAAAAAAAGGCAGCAAATAGAAGCAAAAGGAGCTTATGAGGTTAAACTATATAAAAAGGTTTGTATAAGTAGTGGCTCAGTCAAATGTAAAACTTACTGTTGACGGCTCACAGGCAACAAGAGCCTTAAAGAATGTTCAGGGTCAAACAAACGCTTTACAAAAATCTGTCAAAGGGTTGCAGGCAGCTTTTGCAGGGGTTGGGCTAACATTTTTAGCGAAAAAAACAATATTAGCTGCTACTAATTTTGAAAAATTAAATCAAAGATTAAAAATATTAACAAAAGAAAATGGTACTTATAGTCAATCTTTGAAGTTAGCAGAAGAAGCACAGACAAAATTTGGTTTAAGTACAACAGATGCTTTGGAAGGTGTGACCAACCTTCAAGCACGATTAGGCCCATTAGGATCAACAATGGATGAAATAACAGCAATATTTAATGGCTTTAATACTGCTGCAATTTTGTCTGGAGCGTCAGCACAAGAACAGGCTGGAGCAATGCGGCAACTGACTCAGGCACTAGGCTCTGGAGTTTTAAGAGGCGATGAATTTAATAGTATTTCTGAACAAATGTCAGCAGTCTTAAAACCTATTGCTGATCAATTAGGTGTGAATGTTGGAGCATTAAGAGATATGGCAGCAGAGGGGAAAATCACAAAGGATGTTGTGGTCGCAGCATTTAAAGAAATAGAGAAAGAAGGCAGTAAAGCCTTAAAACAATTGATAAAAAACGACCCCACAATGGTCTTTAAAGTATTGAGTAATGAAACAGAAAAATTATCAATTGCTGTTGGTAATTTATTAGCCCCTGCTGTCTTAGATGCAGTTCGTTTATTGACTCAGTTAACAAAATCAATAACTGATTTTATGGCATCACCCATTGTTCAAACTGCTGCAATCTTTGCAGGCATTGCTTTAGCAATTAAGGGTGTGACGGCTGCAAGTGCGTTGCTCTCAGCAGCACAAACAATGTTGGTTGCAAAATTTGCACTTACTTCTGCTGGCGCAATAGCTATGGCAAAAGCTCAAGCAACGGCAAGTTTAGCAACAAAGGCTTTGGCTATTTCAACAGGTGCTTTAACTATTGCCTTGAATGCTCTTCCTTTAGTTGCTTTGGTTACGTTGTTAGGGTTGGCAACTACGGCTGTTATTAAACACAAGAAAGCACAGGAAGATTTTAATAAGGTAGTAACAGAAGGCTCAGGGCAGCAAGTTAATGAGTTATTGAAAGAACAGAGGAAAATCCAAGAGGAGTTAACAAAGAAATTAGAAAAAGCAAATGGACGGCAAAAACAGGGAATAAAAAACAGGTTGGCAGAAGTGAACGCCGATATTGCTTTACTAGAGGGAAGATCTAAGACGTTAGAGAAAGAAAAAGAGATTACAGAAGAGAAAAAGAAACAGGAAGGAATAAATAAAAAAATCACAGAAGAAATAGAAAATCAACAAACTGAAACCGATAAATTAAAAGAAAAAATGACGGCGGTAGGAGAAGAGATTGAGTCAAGTATCAAAAACAATCTTAGAGAAGCAATTACAGGGGCACAGTCATTTGGTCAGGCAATGACTAATGTTTTAAATAGAATTAGAGATAAGATCATTGATGCACAACTTGAAAAATTAATTGGAGGTTTTGGCGAGGCTTTTGGTAAGTCAGCAGGGGGAGGCAAAGGCAAAGGAATTGGTGGTTTCTTAGGCAGTGTCATTGGTGGCTTATTTGCGAATGGAGGAAGACCACCTGTTGGGAAAGCATCAATTGTTGGGGAGCGTGGTCCTGAATTATTTGTTCCTTCAGTAGCAGGTACAATTGTTCCAAATAACAAATTAGGAGGTGGCGGCACTAGCAACATTGTTAATGTTTCAGTTGATGCCACTGGCTCGGCGGTTTCTGGTAACAATGCAGATGCACAACAATTAGGCGTTTTAATTGGTGCAGCCGTTCAGAATGAATTAATTAAAGAAACACAACCAGGAGGACTATTAGCAAGATAAATGGCAACTTTTCCCTCGATTAATCCAACATACGGGCAACGCAAAACAAGTCAGCCCAAGGTAAGAACAACCCAACTAGGAGACGGTTACGAATTTCGCACAATGATGGGCTTGCCTTTAACGCAAGACCCAAAAACTTTTGACCTTGTATTTACAGTTAGCGAAACAGAAGCAGATGTTATTGAAGGATTTTTGAGAAGTCGAGCGCAAGATCAAGCAAGCTTTACTTTTACACCTCCAGCAGAAGGTTTCACCAAGACAGGGACATATTCTCAATCAGGTACAACCGTAACAATTACAATTACAAGTCATGGGGTCGCTTTTGCTGATCTTTTGACAATTGATTACACCTCTGGCTCCGCAACAGATGGAGATTTTGTTGTTGCCACGGTGACAGATGACAATGTTTTTACAGTGACAGCAGCAGCAAGCGCAACAAATAGCGGTAATGTTTCAATCACTCTTTCAGGTGCAGGGCAATATGTTTGCCAGTCATGGACTAAGACAATACCCTATGTAAATAGAGCTGTTATTAATTGCACTTTTAGAGAAGTGTTTGAACCTTAATCTATGGCGATACCAGTTTCAGACCTTCAAAAAATTAATCCTAGTTCAATTATTGAACTTTATTCAATGACGTTAGTTAGTGCCTTACATGGTTCAACAGATGTTCATAGATTTCACTCAGGTGTTGGGATGAATAGCAACGCTTCAATTATTTGGCAATCAAATACTTATGATCGGTTTCCAGTTCAAGCAACAGGGTTTGAATATACAGGAGTGGGAAGATTACCAAGACCTATTTTAACCGTATCGAATATATTAGGAACTATTACGGCTTTAATGGCTGCTGTTAATGCAACGACTCCTTTTAATGATTTACAGGGGGCAAAAATAATTAGACATAGAACTATGGCGGCTTTTTTAGATGCTGCTAATTTTCCCAATAATCAAAATATTTACGGCACCCCTTCAAGCTCTACAGAATTACCACAAGAAATTTATTATATTAACCAAAAACTTTTAGAGAATAGAGAACAGGTTCAATTTGAGTTAGTAAGTGCCTTAGACCTTCAAAATGTAAGGGCACCAAAAAGACAAGTCACAAGACAAGATTTCCCTGGTGTTGGTACATTTGTAAACGCATGAGTTGGAAAGACCAAGCTGTTATTCATGCAGAAGCAGAGGCACCAAAAGAAGCTTGTGGATTGTTGGCACTAATAAAAGGAAAAGAAACTTATTGGCCTTGTAAAAATCTAGCTGAAACAGCTTCAGAATATTTTGTCATTAATCCAGATGATTGGGCTGATTGTGAAGATGAAGGCGAATTAATTGGTATTGTCCATTCACACCCGTTTGGGGCTGCTGTTCCCTCTGAACCTGATAAAGCATCTTGCGAGCATTTGGGTTTGCCTTGGTTTATTTATAGCGTTCAGCACAAAGATTGGATTTCTTTTGAGCCGTCAGGTTATGAAGCAGGACTTTATGGAAGGACTTGGATCTGGGGCAAGCATGATTGTTGGACTCTTATCACAGACTTTTTTAAGCAAGAAAAAAACATAAACATTCCATATACGCCAAGACCAAAAAATATTAAAGAGTTTTCAAAAAATCCTTTATTTGAAGCAACCTTGCCAACATTAGGATTTAAAGAAATAAATAAAAACGAAATAGAGCCTTATGATGTTTTATTAGTCGAAGGGCCAGAAAAAAAATTAAGTCATACAGCCCTTTACATAGGAGATCAAACAATTT
>VTLG01001449.1_pt1 | contig 11969 bp, 17 predicted proteins | sample 4694571 | NCBI WGS metagenome assembly VTLG01 (sample SAMN12604809, study PRJNA352737) | marine metagenome | biome: ENVO:00000447; feature: ENVO:00000209|ENVO:00000569|ENVO:01000036; material: ENVO:00002151; isolation source: viral sequences binned using virsorter ... | reverse complement strand
CTGCAACTGGTCTAACTGCTGAATTTAAATATAAAGTAGTTTGATTAATTCAAGCTTCGAGCCGTTCCAGTTCTTGCAGCTGGTCGGTTCGATGGTTGATTTATCAACCAATTTTAAAAACTAGCTAATTTTTATTATGTCAACAACACTAGAAACAAAACCAGCTTTTCTTAGCCAATCGGCAGACTTCGGGGAGTCTGATTGCTGGTTATGTGTTCAATGTTTAGCCGCCTACAATCAGGGACATCATCACTATATGTGGTTGGATCTGGAGGAACTAAACAACGAAGACGAAGAGGAATTTAAAAAGCAATTCCAACAGGCTATAGATTATGTAATCAAAACCAGCCCAGCGGCAGACGCTGAAGAATGGTTTTTTACGGATCATTGCGGAATAGATTCTATTTATTCTGAATACATCGGAGCGGAAGAACTTTTTGAATACCTCGAAGGACTCAGGGAAGCAAAAGCCGCTGGTTATTCTCACGAACTATGGGAAAATTATTTAAATGAACTAGACCCAAGCGATAGATCATACGATAATTTTCAAGACACATATTATGGAGAGTATGAGAGCGGCGAAGAGTTCGCCGAGCATATAGCTACCGAAACATGCGCAATTCCTAAAGAATTTCCAAGCTGGATTGACGTTGATTGGGAAGGGACTTATCAAAACCTCCAATATGACTTTAACGAAGTGGAAGCCGACGGCATGACACACTTTTTTACAGCTTGAAGATTCCTTCTAAAACTTGGAGCGGTTCGCCGCTCCTTTTTTTAGATGGAGTACTCAGCTACTCCAGAACAAAAAACAACGAGGTAATTTTATGCCAAGCATAGATTTTATTGATCCATTCGCAAACAATGGCGAAGGAAAAATTGTTAAAACGATTGAGTTTAACAATGAAAGAGACAAGGACAGCGGCATACTAATAAGCCGCTACAAAGAGGAAGGCTTTAAGAATCGGGCGGAATATCTCGACAGCTTAAGGGAAGAATACGGAGCGGAAGTATTTGACGCTGTTTCCTCTGTCATGCCACCTTCTGAGGACTTCGATGGCTTAATTACTGAGCTTGAAGACTTCGAGGAAAACTCATTAACTGCCACACTATTCGAGGGCATATTTTAATGGATTCGAAACTCAAAGAACTTGGAGACTGCGAGACAGTCGAACAAGTAGAAAAGTTTATTGAAACTAATTTCCCAAAAGGATTAGACCATGAACTATGCAAGAGGAACGATGGCGGCATGTTTAATGAAGGCGTTTACATCGGCTTCAAATTATCTCGATACCTTTATCGAAACCAACTAGCCGCATATGCTCACGCCATGCGAGACATTCGCAGGGGAATAACTTACGAAAGTTATTGGAGTGAGTTTCAACCTAACGTCAAAGACTGCACAACTGATGACGAAGGAGTCACAACTTGGGAAGTTTGGACTAAACACTAGCTCCAGATGCCCTTACAACGCCGCCGAAATTTATCGGCGGTATCTTTATACCCTAAATTTTTCTTAATTTTAAAACAAATGGATGATTTTAATCCCAGCCCATATAAAGATATGGAACAACAGATCAAACAAAGAAGGGCAGCGGTAAACGATGCCTTTATGTTTAATGATCTGACTAAAAAGGAATATGCTTTTGAAATTGCAGCTGTTGAAATAGCACTATGTAATTTTATTATTGATAATCCTAAATGGAACACTAAAACACAAAAGCTTGAATATATATTGGACATGCTGGTCGATATGTCCGAAAGAAATATATGTATCTTCCTTCCAGAAGATGAACAAGCGCAGCAAGATTATCTAATTAAAGAAATCTTCGAATGTTTAAAAGAAATTAACTACAAAATTATTCACGAATCATAATGACATTAGCAGGGATTCAATTTAAAACGGCAAGCTATAGCCAAGAGTCATACATCATGGTTGTATTCACTATTGATTGTGACTATGAAGAGTTAGTTGAAGCTATCGACCTCGACTATATAAGAAGAGGAAGTGATCTAAAGGTTCGAGCATACTTTGATAGCTTAGACGAGCTTCGAGAGTACTATGATCCCGAACCTCATTGGTTCTGTACCAACGTATTTAACGAAGAACTTGCAGAATCATGCAGCAAAGCAGTTCTTTATAAACACTCTGAAAAATTATGAATTTATTTTGCTTAATTTTCTTAGCAATTTTATTTGTAATTGTAGGCACTAATCCAAAACATCACTATCAACATCGAACAAATGACGCAAGACTTTCAAATGATACTCATCACGAAAAGGAAACCCGACAAGTTACACGCTAACAATGCTGGCTTAGTACTTTACTTTTGTAAACGTGGAGAATGGACACCTGAAGGACAATGGAGAAGCGAGCGGTACGATTACATACCAGAAGAAGCTATCTATTGGACGATGCTACCAGACAATCCACAATCTCTTGAGACTGAAGACGAAGCAAGTGACAGGGCAATGAATCAATTCTTAAAGAATCAATACAAAGATCCTGAGTTAAGAGTTGCAATTTATCCTATGGTTAAGTTAGTGTGGACTACCGCAAGGAGGTTTTTTGATGGAAGAAAGTAAGAAGTTACAAGCTTTCATACCGCCGCAGTTATGTAATCGTATGGATTATTTAGCAAAAGACATGGGTATTACAAGGGCGGAACTAACTAAACGCATACTTACTGAGTGGTTCGAGCAGAACTATGAACAGAAGAGTAAGTTTTGGGAGCAAGTTAATTGAGTTCATTAGAAGATCAACTTGCTAATGAAAAATTAATGCTTGACTTGGGAATTAATAGAATTAAATCCCAAACAAATAAAAAACAGGCAGCGAACATGGAGTCTCTAACCATTTATGGCGAGACTCTGTGTTCTTTTAATGTCGATATTATTATTAATCATTTACGAGCGGTAAGAAGAAAGATTGAGAAGGGAAGGGCTGGAAAAAACTATGCAATGCTTACCCCTTTACTGGATCTACCGCCGCAACAAGTAGCAGCTGCAAGTATCAGGACTGTTATAGATACATTGAGTAGCCGTCCCACTTTGCATGCCCTTAGTTCGACAGTCATTGAGAGAATATGGATTGAAGCTATGCTCGACAAGGCAACTAGTAACGAGTTAAAGAAGTACAACAAGGGTAGGCATAAGAAAAGGTATCGAATTTTTTTAATTAATAACATGATTAATACTGAGCAATGGGATGCTAGGCAAAGGATGGCGAGCGGATTATTTATGGTTGAACTGATACAAAAATATACTGGACTGATTGAAATATTTTTAGATCAATCTACCAAGCCAGCCAAGCGCATGGTCAGGGCAACTGACAAGTGTATGAAATGGATAACAGAAGTAAATACTAATCTTAAAATACATACACCTAACTACTTACCCCTATTAATTAAGCCAAAACATTATACTAATCCTTACGATGGAGGATATTATAATGAACATTTAAAATATAATTTATTTAAAAGTAACAATAAAGAAATAGCTGCTAGATCAACTGGCGCAGAGCCATTCTATCAAGTTGCTAACATACAAGGGGACGTAAGTTTATGTATTAATAATTATATTTTAGATCAAGTATTATCTGCTTACGATAACAACATAGAGATAGGCTGTTTGTTAACTAGAGATGGATATGCAGTACCACCATACCCAAAGCATTTACCCGATGACAGTCCAGATGTAATTCGATGGCGAATTAATTGTAAAAAAATAATCGACAAGAATAATAAAACACAAGGTTCGAGAATTGGTATTGCAAAAACAATATGGTTAGCCAAGAAATACAGGCATGAGAAGTCACTCTATTTTCCTAAACAATTAGATTTTAGAGGTAGGGTTTATGATCGAGTGCCATTTTTAAATCTACAAGGTAATGATGTATCAAGATCCTTACTGCAATTTAGTAATGGCAAGCTAATAAAAACAGAAGAGGATCTTAACTGGCTTAAGATACATGGTGCGAACATGTATGGAATCAAGCAAGATTTTAAAACGAAGATAGATTGGGTAAATGAGAACATTAAATTTATTTATGACACAGCTAGAGACTGTTGGGATGCACCAGAATTTTGGATGCGAGCAGATAAGGCTTGGAGTTTTCTTGCTTTTTGTAGGTCAATCTATTTATATTCACAAGAACCAGATAGCTATTTATGTCAGCTTCCCTGCCACCTTGACTGTACTTGTAGCTCAATTCAGCATTACTCTGGTCTGCTCAGAGATGAATCAATGGGTAGGAAAGTAAACTTAATAAACAGCGAACAGCCCAGCGATATATATAGTGATGTAGCTAGTCAAGTTAACGAACAGCTACGCAATAGCCATGATCCAAGAGCAGCTAAGTGGTTGATGTTAAACATAGATAGATCATTAACTAAGCCATGTGTTATGACTGCTCCTTACGCTGCTACTAATAGTGCCTTCTATCATTTTGCTTTTACATGGGCGCAAGAAAGAGCAGCTAAATTACTTGGAAAAAATAACTGGACATCATCGCAAGGCAGCATGAGTACTGTTAACTATATGTCTAACTTGTTAATGAAGGAATCGAGTAAAGCTATAGCTCCAGCATTTAAAGCAATGAAATATTTTAGAGAGATAGGAAAAGTACATGGCAAGGAGAATAAGTTTATTAGTTGGACAAGTCCATCAGGTCTATATGTTCAACAAAAATATATAGATCCAAAGAAAACAAGAATACAGTTAAGATATTTATCAGACGTTTATCTGGATATAAGAACAAATTTAGAAACAGATTTTATAGACACAAGGAAGATGGGACATGCTATCTCAGCGAACATACTACATAGCATGGACTCATCACACATGACATTTGCTACGATTCATGCTTCAATAAATGGAATCGAAAATATCGCTGGCATCCACGATTGTTTCGTCACAACGCCGTCTGAAATGAGTGTACTGCGTAACTCAGTTAGACAAACATTTACTGATATGTATTCAGTAGATCGTTTATCAAAGCTAAAGGCAGATTTAAAATCACAATTAACAGATCGACAAATAGATCGACTTCCACCAGAGCCAACACTAGGCGACTTGGATGTAGATCAAACTAAAACATCAACTTACTTTATTACATGAGCAAGCCAAAACCTTTTTTCGTACTCACTCCTAAGTGTGAGCCAGAGTACAGCTGGATCGTTGACCCTGATACAGCATTTAATAAGCCACCAGAATGGAAGATTAATTTAATCTTTAATGCTGAAGATGCAGCAACAGCCAAGCTGGAGCAAGACATCGAAGCTGGCTTTACTGAATGGAAGCGACAGCTTAAAGCTGAAAGTCCTGACAAGCAATTTAAGGTAGCTGAACCGAGATACGGATTTGCTGAGAAAAATAACAAGGCTATCTTCAGAGTTAAAACAAAAAAGAATTGCCAAGCTAAAGACAGGCAAGGAAAAATGTTTGACAATACTCCGCCGCTTTTGTTTAACAAATATGGAGAGCCAATACTAGGCGAAGAGAGAATGAAGTACAGGGCGATAGGAGAAGGCAGCGTAGTACAAGTAAAACTTAGATGCTGTGGTTACGATCATCCTATTCATGGCGTAGGTATGACCATACAGCCGCAACAAATAATGTTCTTTAACTTTGTTCCATATGAAAAGGAAGACAACCTCGAAGGGTTCGCTGTCGAGAAGAGGGAAATGCCCGACACCACTCCGTCCAATGTTGAAAACTCCTTCGGGGGTAGTACATTTTAGATCAAAGTTTGAAGCACAAGTAGCATCAGACTTAATCAAAAAGAAAGTACCATTTACCTATGAAACAGTCAGTTATGATTACATCATCAGCAGTAGCTACACTCCTGACATCATCCTTAGTAACTGTGTGGTTGAACTCAAAGGAGTCCTACTTAAAGAAGAAAGAAAAAAATATATTGCAGTCAAGACGCAACATCCCACATTAGACATTCGTTTTTGTTTTCAAAACGCAAACAACAAATTGTCTAAAGCTAAAAGAAGCCTGACGTATTCAGCATGGGCTGAACGTCATGGCTTTCTTTGGTGTAACAAAACTATCCCTAAAGAATGGTATGCCAAGTAAATACAAAAGCAAAGAGCCATGCCCTGAGTGCGGAAGCAAAGATAACGTAGCTGTTTATGATGACGGACACAAGCATTGCTTCGGATGCGGTTGGCAATTTCAACCCAAAAAAATTTTTAAGAAACCCACTTATCAACCAATGAAAAAAGAATGGGACGCAAAGATAGTAGTGCCATGTGAATTACCCAAGCGTGGATTAACAGAAGAGACATGCAAGTTCTTTAACTATGGCGTAGCAACACACAATGGATCTGACTGTCAGGTAGCCAGCTACAAGAATCAATCTGGCATACTGGCTGCTCAACATCTTAGGTTTAAGGATAAAAGATTTAGCTGGATAGGGGACTTAAGTGACATCAAGCTATGGGGACAGGATCTATGGCGACAGGTTAATACTGGCGGTACATTTGTAACAATTACAGAAGGCGAGATCGACTGCATGAGCGTGGCACAAGCTACCCGATCAGCAAGTGGAGCGTATTTCCCTGTAGTAAGTTTGCCATCTGGAGCGCAATCGGCTAATAAATATATAGCTGCTAATTTAAAATGGTTATCTCAGTTCGTCCGTATAGTTATTTGTTTTGACTCAGACTCAGCTGGTATTTCTGCTGCCGAAAAGGTTGCAAAGATCCTACCTACTGGCAAGGCAGCTATCGCAAATCTACCAAGAAAGGATGCTAATGAAATGCTCCTCGCAGGGGAGTCGGAGCAGCTTAGAGAACTTCTCTGGAAGGCAAGTCCTATCAGACCCGACAACATATTCTCTGCCTACGACTTATGGGAAGATTTAGTTAAAGAAGATACATCGAAGATATGTAGCTATCCCTTCCCAGAGTTAAATAGAATATGTCAAGGCTATAGAAAGCAGTCGCTTACTACGATTTGCGCTGGCACAGGCGTAGGCAAGAGCCTACTTTGTAGGGAGATGGCTCATCACTTCATAGCTAACGGACTTAAGGTAGGTTGGATTGGATTAGAAGAGAGTAGTAAGAGAAGCATGCAGGGCATACTATCCATTGCACTTAACAAGCCATTGCATATAGATGAGAAGGCAGTAAGCGAAGAAGAATTAAGGCAGGCGTTTGATTATTTATTTAGCGACAATAGATTTATATTGCTGCAACACTTTGGCTCACTAGATCCTGATAGGTTGATAGATCAGATAACATACATGGCAACAGGGGAAGAGTGTGACGTTATCTTCTTGGATCATCTTAGCCTTGTTGTTTCTGGACTAAGCGATGGGGATGAAAGAAAACAAATAGATGTATGTTGTACCAAGTTAAGACAGGTAGTAGAGAAGACAGGTATTGGATTAGTTATGGTCAGTCACTTGCGTAGAACAGATGGCAAGCCAGCTGAAGAGGGGGGAGATATAAATTTAGCTGCCTTGAGGGGATCGAGTTCTATAGCCCAGCTAAGTGACCTCGTGATTTGCGGCATTAGATCGCAGCAGTCGGAGGAAAAATCAAATGAACTACAACTTAAGGTACTTAAGAATAGACACAACGGATCACTTGGCAAGGCTGACATCCTTGAATACAACGAAACTACTGGCAGATTATCTGCTTCATTATCTGGATTTTTACCATGACTTTACTTATTGATGGCGACTTACTTTGTTTCACATGCTGCTATGCAGTAGAGGAAGAGACACATTGGGATGAGAATATACATACTCTGACCTCTGATATGAGAGATGCCATGAGAGCTATCGAGCAGAAGATTGATGTCTATCGCAGTATTACAGAAGACGAAGGCGACATAATTATATGTCTAAGTTCGTACCCTACATTTAGGCATGAGATGTATCAAGAGTATAAAGCTAATAGAAAAACAAAACGTAAACCTTTATGCTTGCCGCAAGTAATGAAAAGGCTGGAAGATAAATACACAACAGTAAGGTATGAAGGTCTGGAAGCTGACGATGTACTTGGAGTACTGGCTACATCAAAGACTATTGATGATCCAATCATTGTAAGTATTGATAAAGATATGAGAACCATACCTTGCAAGTTATTAGCTGGCGATGATGTTGAACTGATTACTCGAAGACAAGCGGATAGAAACTGGATGATTCAATCATTAACAGGAGATCCAACTGATAACTATAAAGGTATCTCTGGAGTAGGAGCGGTTACTGCAAATAAAATATTAGGAGACACAAAGGACGTTACAACAATGTGGGAAAAAGTGGTAGAAAATTATAAGAAACAAAAGCTTACATACAAAGAAGCTTTAACTACAGCAAGATTGGCAAGAATATTGAGACACGAAGACTACAATATGAAGACAGGTAAGATTAAACTATGGACTCCTTAAGCTATGTCTAAAGGATTCTTTTTCTTTTTAGGAAATCCAGCTTCCATAGCTTTATAAGATTTTTCATCAATAGTACTATTCTTTTTACTTCTACTTGTACCAGCTTTCTTTCTCTTGTTGATGTTGTAATACAATCCTTTCTTAGCCATAGCAAGTGCAGTAATATAAATATAAATTAGCATTACTCATGGCAGTTGACGACCCATTCCCTCCTATTGATGAAGTATTAATTAAGAGATTAAAGGAGATGATACCAGAAAAATGTCCTGATCTTGATGAAAAGGATAGAGAAATATGGTATTACTCAGGACAAAGAAGCATGGTAAAAATGCTTGAATCGGTTTACAATGAGCAAAACAACATTACTAAGGATTAATCATGTGCGGCGGAAGTAGGCGACCTCCAGATAGAACTGACGAAATGTTGGCTGTTCAAAGAGAACAAATGGCAGAGCAAAAAAGACAATATGAACAGACAAGGGCGGACAATCAAGCTCGTCAGGCAGAGCAAAAGAAAATAGCGCAAGCTCCTTCTGCACCAGCACCATCAGCAACAGCTTCGGGTGTAGCCGCAGCGTTATCTATACCAGAAGGAAGTTTGGGTTTAGGTACAGCGCAACAGCGGCAAGGCTATGGAAGAAGACGTTTAAGAACAGATTTAAAACAAGGATCTGGACTACAAATCCCTTAACTTAAATGAACAATAACGAAGTTACTTTAACAAGTAGTGTCGATCAAGATAACTCCTATCAAAAAGATATGGAGCAAAAGAAAGGCGTTACTGTTGCATCAAAGTATCAACAACAGATGACATCGAGAGCGCCTTATGGAGATAGGGCTAGGGCTAATGCTAAAGTAACTATTCCATTCTTATATCCAGAAGATACATATGGAGACAGAGGTAAGATAAACCAACCGCATCAAAGCATGGGTGCTAGGGGAGTTTTAAATATTGCGAACAAGCTTGGCATAAATTTATTTCCTATTAATACTGGATTTTTTAAACTTGAAATAGATGGACTAGCAATGATAGTTGCTCAATCTGGACCAGAAGCAAAAACAGAATTAGATACAGCACTTGTCAAAGTAGAGCAGCAAGTCCATAACATGTTAGAAACAATGTCGTTTAGGGCATCTATGCACGAAGCGTTTGAGCAACTAATAGTTGCTGGTAATGTTTTGTTGTATATAAATCCTACTGGTATAAGAGTTATCCATCTGGAGAACTACACTATCAATAGAGATCCTATGGGTAATGTCGAAGAGATTATTATTGAAGAAGAAGTTAGTCCAACTGTATTACCAAAAGATTTTTTACCTAAAGATTTTCAAGAAAAAGACAATTACAGCAAAGAAAAAACTATAAAGATTTATACATGCGTTAAGTACAAGGAAGACAAGTGCATGTGGTATCAAGAGGTAAAAGGTAAGCCAGTACCTAATACATATGGTATGTGTCCAGCTGATTGTTCTCCTTTTATTCCATTGCGTTGGTCACAAATTGAGTCAGAAAATTACGGACGTAGTTTTATTGAGCAATGGTATGGCGACTTAACTGCATTAGAAAATTTATATCAAAGCATACTGGAAGCTAGTGCAATGCTTAGTAAAGTATTGTTTATGGTATCTCCAGCTGGAACTACAAGACCACGCACATTAGTTAATGCAGAGAATGGATCAGTAATACAAGGCAATGCTGCTGACGTTACAGTTCTACAAGCTCAAGGTAAATTAAATGATTTATCATTAGCTAACAATACTATCGACAGGATAGAGAATAGACTATCGTTTGCTTTCCTTCTTAACAGCGCAGTACAACGCCCAGCTGAAAGGGTAACAGCTGAAGAGATAAGATACAGCAGCCAAGAGTTAGAAGCTTCGCTTGGAGGATTATACTCACAGCTGACGCAAGAATTACAACTACCTCTAGTCAAACGATTAGTATTTATATTACAAAAAACTAGAAAGATTCCTGACTTTCCTAGAGGAGAAGATGGAGAAAGTCTAATACATCCTAAACCTATTACTGGTATGGAAGCTATAGGCAGAGGAGATGATAGAAATAAACTATTAGAATTTATTGGATCTGCCAGAGATGCTCTTGGTCCAGAGATACTTACACAATATATAAACATGGAAGAAGCATTGAGAAGATTGGCAGCGAGCAGTTCTATAGACACAACTAATCTTGTTAAGACTCCAGAACAGTTACAAGAAGAGTCTCAATCTTTAGCTCAACAAAACGAAAAGATGCAACAACAAGAGATGATGAGTAATATGATATCAAGCCCAGCTGCTGCTAGAGTAGCTGAAAATTACACACAACAAGGTGCGCCCTATGGTCCTCAATTCCAAGAAGGAGGAGAAGTCTCCCCAGATGGACAAGTTAACCTCCAAGCTCCAAACCTCGATGAAAGTGGAGTCCCCATCCCAGCAGCCTGACGCTGGTCCAAAAGAAATTACAATTACACCAGAAATGGTAGAAAAATTTAAGAGGAATTAATTTATGCCTGATCCAATTACAATTACACAAGACGCTACTCCTCCAGTACAAGAGGAAGCAATCGCTAACCTCGAAGCAGAAGCAGCCGAACTTGAAAAAGAAGGAAGCTTACCTAAAGAAGAGCAGTTGATTGGAGGAGAGTTTCAATCGCAAGAAGATTTACTTGCAGCATATAACGAACTTAAATCCAAACAACAAGAGTCTGCTCCAGAGCCAGTAGGAACAGCCCAAGAAATATACGGAGAAGCCGTAGGTAATTTACTGGAACAAAGTAAAGTTGACTACGTTTCAATAAACGAATATTGGCAAGAGAAGGGAGAGATAACAGATGCTCATTATAAAGAGTTAGAGCAAGCTGGCTTTCCTAAGTCATTGGTTGACGCTCATCTTAAAGGATTGCGTGAAGAAGCTGCCGTAACTGAAAAGGAAATTCTTGCAATAAGAAGTAGTTATGGAGAAGATAACTTTGCCAACATGCAACAATGGGCTAGTGAAAATTTAACTGAAGCTGAAAAGAAAGCTTACTCTGCTGGTATATCTTCTGACAGTATCGAACAAGTCAAGCTTACTGTTGCTGGATTACATGCAAGGTATATAGCTAACGTAGGAAGCGAGCCTAATTTATTGTCTGGTCGTCCTTCATCTGGAGGTGCTGATAAGTTTGAGAGTACTGCTCAGTTAGAAGACGCAATGAATGATCCTCGATACAAAAGAGATCCAGCGTTTAGAGCAAAGGTAGAAGATAAGTTAGGTAGGTCTAGTATTTTTTAATACTGCAACGATACACCAGTAACTCTTGTTTCTTTAGAGCCTAATGCTTGGTTTGCAAATTCAACTTTATATTTAAGTTGTGTTCCAGCAGTTACTGTAACGTCATTTGCTAATGCCATTTTTACACCTGTAGCAAAAACAGGTTGTGCTACTAATGTTACCTGAGTATAGTTAGAACCATTATCTGCTGATACATATAATTTTAAATCTGTGTTTAAAGTAGCTGTGCCTGCATGATCTATATAAGTTATAACAGCACCCATCTTACTTGTTGATGCACTAGCAGTTAT
>VTLG01015393.1_pt1 | contig 11970 bp, 15 predicted proteins | sample 4694571 | NCBI WGS metagenome assembly VTLG01 (sample SAMN12604809, study PRJNA352737) | marine metagenome | biome: ENVO:00000447; feature: ENVO:00000209|ENVO:00000569|ENVO:01000036; material: ENVO:00002151; isolation source: viral sequences binned using virsorter ... | reverse complement strand
ACCACCAGGTATGCCAGCCAAATCACCTACACATCTAGGCTGGTCTACAGCAGCAGGAATTTTGAGGTGGTGCAGGTGCTGAACAGACTGGAAAAGAATGAACAGCTGGAAATCCTGGCCAGGGAGATGGTATGAGAGTCTCCCAAAGCAGAAACAAAATGGGCCAGTTCAGCAGCAGCCTGGGGGTTGATGTTCAGTTGATCGGAGCCAACCAGCTGATGCAGGCCATGAGTATTCTGGGCCATAAGGATGCCAAACGGATTGCAAAGCTGGCAATCAGAACAGAAACCAAGAAGCTCCAACGGACTGCCCAGGAAGTTGTATCTGTTGACAAAGGTAAAACAAAAGAACAAATCCAAGTGCAAATCAAGAACACAGATGGTGGGTTTGGATTCTTGGGCCGTGTTGGTGTTGGTTTGCGTGGTGGTGGTGAGGGGCCAGGCAAGCGCCGAAACATTGCAGCCATCATTGAATTTGGGCGGCGTTCATTCACGCAAAAGATTGTTGGCAGAAATGGCACAACGTATCGGGTCCGAATTCCAGCGGTGCCAGGTCAGTTCTATCTGTCCAGGGCAGCTGAACGGCACCTGCCAACATTCATGGCCGACCTATCAAAAGAGTTTGACCGGCGGGTGAAAAACCGCATCAAACGGTTGGCAAAACAGGCAGGTATCAAATGACCACCAACAGCCCATTGGAACGTGCCATATTCAAGAAGCTGTCAGAAGATTCAGACATCAGCAGCAGAGTTGGCACCAGGATCAGCCCACTGGTTTTGGACCAGGAATTGGCGCTGCCAGCAATCACCTATGAGGTTTCCACCAGCAGGCCATACAGTGACCTGTCTGGGGCCACCCAGCTGATCAGCGTGGATTTTGATTTTTTCTGTATGGGTGAAACATTCCTAGATGCGTCTGACCTGGCAGAAGAGGTGCGGAAAGCATTGTCGGGGTTCAGGGGCAGCATTTTCATCAATGTGGGTGGCCTGATCAATGTGGAGGTTTTGGGGTGTACCCATACCAATGACCGAACAGATTATGCAGCCCCAGTTGATGGGGACCGGCAGGGAACGTATATCAGGATGTTGTCATTCCTGATTTCATATAGAGCAAACGCAACGGGATAGATTCACAATGGCAGCATTTCTTGGACAGGGCGCAACAATCAGTTGGAACAGCAACAACATTGGGCAGGTTTTGTCCATTGATGGCCCAAACATGGAACGGGCAATGGTTGACACCACCAACCTGTCCACTGCGTCAACCGTTGACAGTGTTGCAGTCAAATTCAGAACATTCAGCGCTGGGTTTGGTGATGCTGGTGAGGTATCGGTGGAAGTTCAGTTTGACCATGATGACACAGCCCAAGGCGCTATCTGGGATGATTTCACAGCTGGCACATCACGCACAGTTGTCATCACATTCAGTGATTCCGACACTTACACATTCACGGCGTTTGTGCGTTCTTTGAGCCACAGCCAATCCATTGATGAAGTCAACCGAGCCACCATTGCGTTCAAGATCACCGGCGCTGTTGACCACACCACGGGATAACACACACACACAGCCAAAAGGAGGGCTGACACATGGCAGATGTTTTGTTGTCAAGGGATGACATTTTGGGCACGGATGATTTGCACCTGGAACGGGTTGATGTTCCAGAGTGGAACGGCGTGCTGTATGTGCGGGTGATGACCGCTGGGGAACGGGACCAGTTTGAAGCTGAGGTTTCAGGCGGCACCAAACGCAAACAGAACATGGTGAACCTGCGTGCCAGGTTGGTGTGTCTGGTGGCGTGTGATGAAAAGGGTGAAAAGCTGTTTGAAGCAGCTGACGCAACAGCCCTGGGTGCCAAATCCGCTGCGGCGGTTGATCGGGTGTTCACGGTTGCGGCCAGACTCAATGGGTTCACCAGCCAGGATATTGATGACCTAGAGGGGGAATCCGCGCCCGACCAATGAGCCGGTTTCTGTTCCGGTTAGCGCTTGCATTGGGAATGACTGTCGGGCAGCTAAAGCGTGAAATGTCCAGCCTGGAGCTGGCATCCTGGATTGCATATGACCGCATCAGCCCGATTGGGCCAGAACGTGGTGACATCAACCAGGCCATTCAAACAGCATTGATTGCCAATGCCCACAGGACCAAAGGGGCACGGGCATTCAAACCTGCGGATTTCATGCCGTATGTGGATGGCGCTGATGGCAAAGCCAGAACAGCCGAACAAATGAAGGCAAAGCTAGGTTTTCTGGCGCGCATGTCCAAACCCAAGGAAAGCTGAATGGCAACCGTCAAAGCCTTACACATTGCAATCGGAGCCAAAACCGATGGGTTCAGGCGTGGGCTGAAGCGTTCACAGAATGACCTATCCAGCTTCAAATCCAAAGTTGCAGGTGTGGGGGCTGGCATTGCCAAAGGGTTTGCCGTTGGGGCAGCTGGGATTGCAGCAGTAGGTACAGCCATTGGTTTGGCCACCAGGTCATTTGCCGGTTTTGAATCTGGCATGTTGCGGGTGCAAGCGGTGAGCGGTGCCACAGCCCATGAGATGAATGTGCTGACAGCCCAGGCAGAACAGCTGGGGGCCACCACAGCGTTTTCAGCCAAACAGGCAGCTGAGGGTATGGGTTTCTTGGGCCAAGCTGGTTTCAAGGCAGCAGAGATTCAAGCGGCCATGCCCAGCGTGTTGAACCTGGCAGCGGCAGGTGCAATGGAATTGGCTGATGCGGCTGATATCACATCCACGGTGCTGCGTGGTTTTGGATTGCAGGCCAGTGAGGCCACCAACGTTGCAGATGTTCTGGCCAAGGCAGCTGCCAGTTCAAACACCAGCGTTCAGGAAATGGGTGAAGGGTTCAAGTTTGTTGGACCAGTTGCCAGCGCCATGGGCATCAGTATTGAGGAAACAGCGGCAGCGTTGTCTGTGTTGTCTGATGCTGGTTTGAAAGGTTCCCTGGCAGGTACAGGTTTGCGGCAGGCGTTGGTGAAAATGGGGCCAGAAATCATTGCCCAAGGCGGATTGCTGCCAGCCCTTAAAGCGTTGGATTCTGAAGGCATTGCAGCGGTTACAGCTGCCATGGACAACCTTGGAGCGCGTGCAGGTACAGCGGCCATTGCCCTGGCCAACAACACAGGACGGGCTGAGGAGCTGAGAGAGAGCTACCAGAATGCGGGCGGATCGGCACAGCAAATGGCTGACACCATGATGTCAGGCGTGACTGGTGCTGGCCTGGAAGTCAAATCAGCGTTTGAAGCTGTGGTGAATTCTGTTGGCAAGGCGTTTGGACCATTCACCATTGGTTTGTTGGATGGGGTTGCAAAGGCGTTGCAGAAGATGTCAGGCGTTGCAACCAACCTGGGTGAAACATTTGGGCTGACAGAAGAGGATGGAAAAGCAGCGTTCATGGGCATCATCAATGTTTTGGAAACCCTTGCAATTACTGGTTCCCACGTTGTTGATGTGTTCCGTGCTGGTTTCTTAGGTGTGCGCATTGTGATTGGTTCGGTGCTGTCAGCAATTACCGCTGGGATCACAGAGCTGATTGCACTAGCCCAAATGGCGGCTGAAGTGCTGGGGTTAGATGAAACGGCAGCAAAACTGCAAACTGGTGTGAATTTTGCAGCTGATATGCGTGATGAGTTGGCCAAGGGCGTGACAGATGACATGGAAACCATGGGTGGTCTGTTTCAGGGCAAAGAAGTCAAAGAGTTTTTCAAAGACCTGCGCGGGGTGCTGGATGGTTCAGTGGTGACCATTGAAGAGCCACCACAGCTAGAGGTGCCAGAGGCAATCAAGATTGAAGCACCACCAGAGTTGGAAGCAGCTGCGGCTGAAGTTGCCGACCCAGAAAAAATGAAATCAACAGCCGCTAGTATTCAAACGGTGCTGGGTGCGGTGAAGGTTGATGCGGGTGCGGCCAAGAAGGATTCAGATAATCTGGAGAAGATTGCCAAAGCCACAACAGCGTTGGCAGACAGAACAGAGGAAGGGGCGTTTGTATGACGTTGCAGGCAGTTGAGGTTTCCAGACAACAAACCAAATCATCTGATGCCCAAACCGGCACCAGGGAGTTTTTGGTTTTTGAAGATGACCAAAGCCAAGACCAACCAACATTGCAGCAGGCCATATCAGCCACAGGTATCAAGCTGTTCAGGCGTGACACAAACCCAGTTCTGGGCAGGTTGATTCCGCTGGAAGTGAACGTGCAAACAGACTTGGAGGCGGTTGGAAAATTCAAAGTCAGTTGGCGTTATGGGCTGGAGGAAATCACCGAAACAGGCACAGAGCCTGGTGATCCTGATTTCATTGATTTCAGCATCAGCCAAAGGCCTGTTGCCGTGGACACATACCGAATTCAGCCAGAATTGAATGATGCTGGCACTGAATCCATCCTGCAAGATATTGAAGGCCAATCGGTTGATTCAGGTGGTGAACCATTGACCACGTTTGTGCGGCAACAGGATTTGCAACTCACAGTACGTTCAGAATCATTTGACAAGATTCCGATTTCAACATCCTTGGGGATGCTGTCCAGCAGAAACAGCGTGGCGTTTTTGGGTGCGGCACCAGGGTTCCTGTTATACACAGGACTGAGCGTGCAGCGGGATGGTGTGAACAGCTACAACACAACTCTCACATTCACGTTTGATGAAATGGCACACAGAAGGCAAGTGCCAATCCGTGATGTCAATGGGGACATCCCACCAAAGAATGTTGGCACATCATCTGAGCCAAACCAAGTTGCAAAAACTGTTCACCTGATTCAGCCGTTTCCATTCACATCTGATTTCAATGATTTGGGCATTCCCAACCCTGTCTGATGAGAAACTATCCAAACATCTCAACTGGGCTGGGCAAGTTCACGCCAGACCTGTTTGCCAGGTTGATGGCCATGCTGGAGGTGTTTGAATCCAACCCAGACATCATGGCCAAACTTGACCAGCGGGGCAAGGTGATGAAGGGCAGGCGGGTTTTCATTGGCAAGATCACCCACACAGGCACCATTTCCACAAACCGATTCACCTACACCGTGACGGAACAGGAGTTGGCAGACTTTACCAGCGGCAGCCCAGACTATTTGTTTTCAGACAAAACGGATGGCATCACAAACATGGTGGCGGTGAACACCGTGGAAGTTGCAAACACTTCATCATTTGCAGGCCCAGGGGTTGATTTGTCAGCTGCGGATTTTCCAGCTGGAATGTCATTGCAAGCTGTAGCCACAGGCACTCTGGCAATCTGCCACATCCAGCGTGATGAAAACGGGGAACAGGTTGCATTGTTCACCATTGCAAATGCCATTGATGGCAGCTGTACCTGATGTTCAACAAAAAACGCCAGTGCTGTTGCAACACCCCAGTGACAGGGCCAACATTCTTTGAGTGTTTCAGCAAAATCAACATTGCATCTAGTGAGTTGTCCCAATCTGGCACCTATTCATTTTGGGTGAAAAAGGATATTGCCCTAACAGATTTGACTGACAGTTTTGAATTTTTCCCTGCAAGTATTGGTGGGGGATCAAACACAAATCAAACTGGTGGCACATTGACCTGGGGGGATTTCAAAACGGCAGGGAACAATTCAGTGTTTGTTCCAGCTGGGTTTGCAACCATGACTGAATCCGGCACAACCAACGCTGGGTTTTTGATGAACAGCAATTTTGGACAGTCTGACGGTTTGGGCAGACGGGGCTGGCATTTCACCAGCAGCAGCAGAACACTCACACAGGCCCAATGGAATGCCCTGAGTGAACACAGAACACTGTTTGAGTTTCCAGTATTCCTGCCAAACCTAGGCAACAGCCAGATGTTTGAATTCACCAGGTTTGGATTTCTGTTTGTTTCAAACCTGTTCAGTTCATCACCAGCATTGAGTGAAACACGGGGGGCATTGACCTGGGAGTTGGACCCTGGACTGATTGCCAACATTCCTGAAATTTATGGGTTTCCATCAAGCGGCAAGAAGTTTTTTGATTTCACGCACAACTTCCCCAGTTCCATCACCATCACCATTTCAGGCACAGCACCGTTTGCGTACGGTGATGGCACCCACACAACAGGCGTGCCAGGTGCAAATGCACCCAAAACGGCCAACATCAGTTTGTCAGGCAACATTGTTGCAGACAAAACCACAGCGTTTGGCGTTGGCACAATCCCGTTGCAATACAACGTGAATGCAAGCACATCAACAGCCGTGTTGGGAAGTGCTGATGTGCAGGTGGATGATGGGGCCGGAAACATTACAACCAAAACAGTGGAGATTTTGAACCAGACTAGTGGTAGCTTCATCATCAAAACCCAGGGTTCATTCAGCCCACCAATCAGGTGCCGCACAGATATTGGTTTTGGTGCCAACCTGAACAGGTTTGTTTGTGATGCCTGTGACCCCAACAGCGGCACATATTCCTATGGGGATTGCAGCCCCAAAAATTATGATGCCAGATTGGGCCAAAAAAATGTGTGTGCCATTGTTGATCGGGAGATTGATTTTTCAGACAACACACTGGGGCTGAACATTCCTGGGCCATTCATCCCACCCGATTTGCCAATCGGATATGCCTGGGAGTTTCAGTTCCAAGTACAAGATTTGATTGAAGGTTTGGACATTGCACCAGTGTTCACCTGGGGAGCTGCCACAGGTAGTGCGGTGACAATCAACATTGAAAAGCCAAACGGGCCAGGGCTGGATTCCTACCTGGAAACCCAACCACAAACAGCATGTTCTGGGGGGGTATTTCCACCACTGGTGGACTATTTCTTCAATGGCCCAGAGCCACCAATCCTGAGCGGTACCGGCACCATCCAGCTGGGGCCATTCATCCCACAGATTTATTTATATGCAACCTGAGCCGAAGGAATAATCATGGCAGTAGTGACATGGACAGGGACAACAAACGGTGATTGGAACACCACCACCAACTGGTCAACAGACGCGTTGCCAGGGGCTGGGGATGATGTGATTTTCAACACCAGCAGCCGTGATGTGACCATTTCCAGCAGTGTGGCGGGGACCACATATGGCAGTCTGAAAATCCTAGATGGTTTCACGGGTAGCCTGGGCGTGTCTGGCACCAAGCTGGAAGTGATGGCAACCAGCCTGTTGATTGCCACAGATGCTGCCAAAATCCATTTGGATGGCCACCACACCACAGCAATCATCACAGACATTCACCCAGGCACAGCGGCCAGCCCCAATGTGACGTTTGGCACCAGCAGCCAAATCACAACCCTGAGGATCACAGGTGGCTCTGGGGCTGTGGAGGTGGCATCGGCAGGGTTGACCACCACCCAGATGTTGGATGCCCCACGGGCAACTTTGTCCATCCTGTCAACCGCATCAAGCGTGGCAACCATCCTGATGGATTCCGGCACCATCACAACCGCTGAATCAATCACAACGGCAGATGTGTCTGGGGGCAGCTTGGAGTTGACTGGGGCAGCTGGGGCCACCACGGTGAACCTGACTGGCAGCGGCACCCTGCGGCACAATTCCACGGGCACGGTGGCAACCCTGAATGTGTTTGATCGGGCATGCCTGGCAACTACAGCTGGCAATAGCACATCCACAGGTGCTGTGTTCACCACCACCAATTTGTTTGATGGGCAGATTGATGAGCGCAACGGGGCAGCAACCACCACATTCAGCAACGGCATTGTTGTGAATGGGGCTGGCACCATCCGCCCAGATGTATCCAGAACCCTGACGGTGACCTGATGGCTGGTGGAGATTGGACACCATCAGAGCTAGGCACATCCATCCTGACAGCCTGGTTCAAGGCAGACAGCATCAGCGGATCAGACGGAGATGCGGTTGCATCCTGGGCTGATTCATCAGGCAACGGCAACACAGCCAGTCAAGCATCATCAGCCAGGCAACCCACATTGCAAACCAATGAATTGAATGGTTTGTCTGTTGTCAGGTTTGATGGCAGCAATGATATTTTAACAGATGGTGACATTGCAGCCCTGGATGTTGGGACGGGTGACATTTGGATGGCTTGCCTGTTCAAATCAACAGATGACAGTGCAGCACAAAACTATTTTGAAAAGGGTGCCACACAGTTTGGTTTGCGTTGTTTGTCCAGCGGTGTGTTGCAATTCACATTGGGGGCAACAACCAACACCCCATTGCAATCAAGTGGCAACTGGTCCAGAACAGAATTTGTGTTGGCCACAGGTTCACGGGTTTCAGCCAATGCAAATGGATTTGTGAACGGTTCAGCCACAACAACCACAAATCAAACCAACACTGGCAGCATCTCAAACAGTGATGTTTTTGACGTTGGTGCCAGGGCCGTGGGGGCTGGAACCCTCACAGGTGACATTGCGGAAATCCTGGTTGGGGGTGCAACACTGACCACAGCAAACCGTGAAAAGGTTGAAGGGTATTTGGCATGGAAGTATGGACTGCAAGCCAACCTGCCAGATGATCACACATACAGATTCCACAAACCAAAGATTGATCCAAAGATCTGGCAAGGTGGGGTCAACAATGATTTGGGCAACAGTTTGAATTGGAGCGGTGGCACAGTTCCAACAGCCAAAGACAAGGTATTGTTCAATTCTGGTGATGTTGATGCCACGGCAGGTTCATTGACAGCTGGCAGCGTGTTCATCACAGACGGATATACGGGCAACATTGGCACCAGCAGCAGCCCCAGGACATTCACGGCAGATGAAGTTGTGATTGGTTCAACCAGTTCCAACGTGAACATTCAGTTGGCAAGCAACACCAAAGCGTTTGTGACTGAATCCGCCAACGGTGTGAATCTGTCTGGTTCATCCACCAACCTGTTTGTGCGTTCCAAAGATTCAACAACCCTGGCCCTGTCCAGCAGTGGCAGCATGAACATAGATGTGCGGCACCCATCTGGCAACGGTGGACTGTGCAACCACACAAGCGGGGTGCCATTCAAAACCACGGTTGGATTTGGTGGCGCTGTTGAGCGGTCAGTTGCAGCATCGGGTGACACATTTGAGGTGACCGGCAATGGATCATTCACCCACACAGAAGGGGCCATGCCAGAGTTCATCCAGCGTGGTGGCAATGTTATTTTCAATGGCACAATCATTGATGGTGGGTTCAGCAAACTGATTGGTGGGGTTTTGAGTATTGACCGGACCAGCCAACCAACGGTGGAAATGAACACCATTGATGTGTTCCCCAGGGGGCTGATGGACCTGACTGGGCCAGCCACTGGGCAGGTTGATTTTGGTTCCAGTAAAATCCTGCGTTCCAACGGTGGTTCCAGATTGAAGCTGGGGCCAGGGCGTAGCGCTGCAATGTCCTGAATTTGTGATATGCTCCTTGCCTGGTGCCCATCCAATTTGCTGTTTGATTACCTGCGGCGGGTTGATGGAATGATGGGTGCCGATTTCCTCCACCCTTGCCCACGTTGTTCATTCAGCGTGGGCAGGTTTCCAGCCCAGGAGGGGCTGAGACATCACAGGAGTTTCAGCGTTGGACGGATTCAGCGCCAAAATGGAACGGGCTATTGCCCTGTATCAGCAGCTCCAAAGCTGTTCTGATTCCGCTGCAACCCAACGGTGTGATGACATTGCAAAATTGGCAACGGCGTGGTTGTGCCTGGCACCCTGGGTTTTGAAGGGTTTGCTGGGCACACAAGCGTTGATTGAAAACAGGGGTGATGATGACCTAGCACGGATTTGGCAGCTGGAAAAGCGGTTGCCAGATTTGGAAGTGTTCATTGTTGCCCTAGATTTGGCGGCACAAAACGCCAGGAGGGTTGATCGGCATGACAACGGACAGAATCCCAACGGGTAGTTTTTTGGAAGAGGATGACAACGTTTACCACCAGCACGCCAAAGATGGGCGTGCCATTTCTGCCAGCAGCATGAAGCTGTTCAGGAAATCACCACGGGACTACCAAGCCAGGTACATCACCAAAGAAATCAAACACAAGGATTCACCAGCGTTGGTCTTGGGGCGGGCGGCACATGCCCTGATTCTGGAAGGCACCCAAGCGTTCATGAATGGGTTTGTGCGGATTGATGAGCTGTGTTCCAGTTTTGGATTCATCAACCCCAAGACGGGTTCAATGTACGGTGAAACCACCAAAGCATTCCGTGAGGCCAAAGCAGCGTTGGAGGATGCAAAGCCTGGGGTGAACATCTTGAGCAATGAACAATGGGACCAGTGCCAGGGCATGGCTGAAGCAGTGCGGCAACATCCGATTGCCAAAAGCCTGTTTGCTGATGGTGATGCTGAACGGGCGTTCAGGAAATATGTGGGTGAAGAGCCATTTGCAAGGCAATGCAAAATTGATTTTGTTGCTGACACCGGCAGCGGCTACACCACATTGGTTGACCTGAAAACCACAGAAGATTTGGAAATGTTCCCCAGGAATGCCCACAGGTTTGGGTATCCAGAACAGCTTGCGTTTTACCGTGATTTGTTCATCAGAACATTGGACAACGGATGTGGCTGCACATCCAACATTGATGTTGTGATTGTGGCTGTTGAGAAAAACCCACCATACAAAGTGGCAGTGGCCAACATCCCGCATGCTGTATTGAAGATAAAGCAGGATGAAAATGAACACAACATTGCAAGGTTGGCAGCGTTGTGGCACCAAGAAGGTTCATGGCCAACCGGATATGAGGGCGTGCAAAGTTGGTTTGTGCCGCAACCCCAGCTGTGAACAAATACGTTTGCATTCAGGGCGTTCCATTGCATGGGCCATATCGGCGCATCATCAAACAGGAATATGATGGGCTGGTGGCCACAGCCAAGAGCCGTGCCAGCGTGACCCCAGATTGGGGGTTCAAAGGGCGCTGGGATGGGGATGAGGATTATTACCTGGAACAGCGGCACATCCCTGGCATAGCTGGTGAATGGTATTTGCGTGACCTGTTGCCAGATGCTGAGGCACATGCCAATGAATTGGACCGGCATGATTTGGTGTGGAAGCGGCAACTGATTGAGGTGAAAACATTTGGCAGGCGGAACAGCTGGTGCAATTACTACCAGCGGGACCAGGGCAAGTTTTTTGATTGGCTTTATGTGTTTATGTATGACCCAGACGTGCAAACCATTGTTTGTTGTGGGTACATTGCTCGGGAAAAACTAACGGACAAAAAGAATTGGTCCGATCAACTACCACTGGTGGTTGGAGAAAAAACAGGGACAACCACAGGGTGGCGCGTGCCACTGAAAGATTTGGTGCCCCATGGAACGGGGCCACTATTCAACAAAGAAGGATTCAGCAATGCCAGATATGTCTAAAGCGTTTCCAGGTAGATGGATGAAGGCAAGTGATTTGCCACAGCCACGGATTTTGACAATTACAAATCTCACACAAAGCACCTATCAAGACGGATCACCTAGTTGGGGTTTGAGTTTTCGGGAAACTGAACAGGAGTTGGGATTGAACAAAACCAACACACAAAAACTGATTGAGTTGTTTGGCCAGTTCTCTGAACAGTGGACAGGTCAGCAAATTGAAGCATTTGCAACAACCGTTGAGATGCGGGGGGAGACGGTGCCGTGTGTGCGGCTGCGTGCCCCAAGCCAAACCCAGCAGCCCCAACAGGGTGCAGGCGTTCAGGCGGCGTTTGGGCAGCAGCAACAGCCACCAGTGCAACCCAATGATGGGGTGCCATTCTGATGGCTGGTGGAGGAAATCACAACACGCCATGGGTGGCCTGGTATCCCCAAGCATTTCTGGCAGACACTTGGAGCATGAGCCTTGAGGTCAAAGGGGCGTACATCATGCTGTTGTGCGTTCAGGCCAACGGGGGCAGGATTCCCAATGATTTGGAACGGTTGCAGGGTGTGATTCCTGGGTTCACAGTTTCAATGTGGCGTGAGTTGGCCAGCCGGTTTGAAGTGGTGGCCGATCCAGAGACAGGGGAAGAGCATCTGGAAAACCCCAAGATGCGGAAAGAAGTGGAACAGGCTAGGGCCAAGGTGGAAAAAGCCACTAGGGATTCAGAAGCTGCCAGGGACCGTGCACGC